>Ga0233425_10000782_pt1 | contig 78372 bp, 65 predicted proteins | sample Watercolumn_Towu_2_FD_181712 | JGI IMG/M metagenome (GOLD analysis project Ga0233425, IMG submission 181712) | Freshwater microbial communities from Lake Towuti, South Sulawesi, Indonesia - Watercolumn_Towuti2014_140_MG | ecosystem: Environmental > Aquatic > Freshwater > Lake | place...
GCCGACGCGGCTCGCCCCCGCGATCGCGATCCGACTCCAGCCGCACCCTTCCGGTGAAATTGCCGAGATTTGGGAGGAGCTCGGGCTCAAGCTGGGATTGCTCTCAGGGCTTTCCTTGTCGATGTTGCTTTCGGCATGGATGATCACGCGTGCTGTCCTGAGGCCATTGCCCGGATTGATCCACTCGATGGAGCGGATCGGCGCCGGGGACTACGCTGCGCGCGCCGTGCCCGTGAATTCGCCAGAGATGCAAAGGGTCAGCACGGCGCTCAATGCAATGGCTGAGCGGCTCGAGCAGGCTAAGCACGTCAACCGCAGTCTCACTGAGAAAATCCTATCCGTGCAAGAGGAGGAACGCGCCGGCCTCGCGCGCGATCTGCATGACGGCATCGGACCCCTGCTCTTTGCCGTCGATGTCGATGCCATGAAACTCGAAGAGCAGGGCGGCGACGGCGACAAGGAGGGACGCGAGCAGCGTCTGCGGTCCATCCGCGATGCCGTGACCGAGATGAAGTCTCATGTGACGGCGCTGCTGGCGAGGCTGAGACCCGAGGTCGCGCTCGATCTCGGGCTGGCTCACGCCGTCGAGCAACTGACGTCAGCGGCGCGCGCACGCCATTCCGGCATCGAGATCGAGGCCGACGTTCCCACGATCGGATGGAGCCGGGACATCGATGAAGCCATCTATTTTGTTATCCGTGAAGGGATCAACAACGTGCTCCGCCACGCCCATGCGTCGTTCATAGAAATCACGGCGCAACAGACCGTTGATGGTACCGTCCGCCTCGTCTTTCGCGACAACGGAAGGGGCCTGGATAAGGCGGGCAATGCCGCCGGATTCGGTATTCGGGGAATGAAGGAGCGCGTGGCACGGGTGAACGGTACTCTCTCGATTCGCAATCGGGCCGACGGTCCCGGAACCGAGCTCCTGGCCGTCATGCCGGCCCCGCTCCCGTCGGGATGGCTTGCCGATCTCCGCGCCGGCGAGGCCGCATGAAGCTCCTGATCGTGGACGATCACGCCGTGGTAAGGCACGGCCTCCGCCAGCTCTTCTCGGCAATCGCAGGGACCGAAATCAGCGAGGCGGCCACGATCGAGGAGGCCGAACTGCTCTCGTCCGAAAACCACTTCGATGTCGTCGTGCTCGACCTCAACCTGGGTGGTAGGAATGGACTGAGCTTCGCGCAAGAGCTTGCGGGGCACCCGGGGGCGCCGCGCGTGGTCATCCTCACGATGCATGCCGACGCCTCCTATGCACGGCAGGCGATGGCGATGGGGGCCCTGGGCTACGTGGCCAAGACCTCGAAGCCCGAGCATCTGTTGACCGCCGTGCGCCGGGCCGCGCGGGGCGAGCGCTACCTGGACCCGGCGCTGGCGCTCGCCGCCATCGAGGAGATCGCAGCCTCCGGCGACGGCATCAGCCGGCTCTCGGCGCGGGAGCGCGACATCCTGCGTCTCATCGGCGACGGCCGGAGCATGACCGAGATCGCCGCCATTCTCGGCGTTGCCTACAAGACCGTGGCCAACACGGCGCTGAGGCTCCGGGACAAGCTCGGCGCCAAGGGTCAGTCCGATCTCGTGAGGATCGCCATCGAGAGCCGCGAGCGCTTGCGCTGACGCCATCGTCCCGCGAACGGGAAAGAAACCTACGGCGATCGGGAAACGCGCTTTCAAAAGTGGGGACCAACTCCCATGGCCGGCAGCGTCCGGCGACACTAGCGTGAGCCAGCTTGCAGGACGGTTCGGGCGCCGTGAGAGTCGCACCTTCTTCTCCTTGATTCTCCCGGCGCCCGGCCACCCCTCGCGAGCGGCCTGATCCAAGGGCATCTCAATTTCAAGCAAAGGCAGCGCCGGCATTTGAGCGCGCGCGTCTGCGCGCGGTCGAGCCCGTGTGCATGCAGATTTCGCGGATTGGCTCGGGCTCATGCCCGAACGGTCTCGCGGAATGAAGGACCGGCGCAGCCGGTCCTACGAAGAGCCGGGGTGCGGAGCAGTCCGCATATATACGGTCCAACACAGAGGAAACGAACATGAAGCATAGGGTAGCCTTGTTCGCGGGAGGCCTTCTGGTCTCAGCGCTCGGCATGTCCAGCGTTGCGCTGGCCAATGCCGAGGTGGAGAAGAGGTCGCAAGACCACAACTGGTGGAGCGTGCCGGGGCAGAACAACAAGCTGCACCGCCACAGCCAGCTGAAGGACATCAATACGACGAACGTCGGCAAGCTCGGCTACGCCTGGTCGCAATCGACCGGCGCGCTGCGCGGCCACGAAGGCCAGCCGGTCGTCGTGGAGCACAACGGCAAGCCGATGATGTACTTCTCGTCCGGCTGCCCGAGCATGGACAAGTGCAACATCGTCCAGGCGCTCGACCTGTCCGATCCCGATGCTCCGGTGCAGATCTGGAGCTACGTCAAGAAGACCGACCGCGATGAATCGGCCGTGCCGCGCGCCTGCTGCGACACCGTCCACCGCGGCGTCAACTACGTCGACGGCAAGATCGTCTATCACACTCTCGACGGCTTCGTGATCGCGCTCGACGCGACCACCGGCAAGGAAGTCTGGGTCGTGAAGCACGCCTGGCCCGAGAAGGGCGAGACCATCACCGGTCCCGTGCTGATCGCCGAGAACCTGGTCATCGCCGGCTTCGGCGGCGACGAGTTCGCGGCCCGCGGCCGTCTCACGGCGTACGACCTCAAGACCGGCAAGGAAGTGTGGAAGTGCCACTCGACCGGCTCGGACAAGGACGTCTGCCTGACGCCCGAGACCAACAAGGCCAACCCGCACTACGGCACGGCCGGCAAGGACGTCGGCATCTCGTCGTATCCCGGCCCGGTCGGCGACCACAAGCAGGGCGAGTGGCAGATCGGCGGCGGTAGCTACTGGGCCTGGGGCTCCTATGACCCCGAGCTCAAGCTCGTCTACTGGTCGACGGGCAACCCCGGCCACTGGTCGCCGGCTCTGCGCTGCGGCTACAAGGGCGCGGATCTGAACCACGACAAGTGCAACGACGGCACCTTCGACAACAAGTGGTCGATGACCATTTTCGCCCGCAAGGTCGACACCGGCGAGGTCGTCTGGGCCTACCAGATGACGCCGTTCGATCAGTGGGACTACGACGGTGTCAACGAGAACATCCTGGTCGACGACCTCGATGTCGACGGCAAGAAGTACAAGGCTCTCGTCCACTTCGACCGCAACGGCTTCAACTACGTCCTCGACCGCACGAACGGCACGCTTCTGCGCGCCAACAAGTTCGTGACGGTGGACTGGGCCGAGAAGGTCGATCTCAAGACCGGCCGTCCGGTGAAGGTGAAGGATCACTCGCCGTTCGAGGTGGGCCGCAATCCTTCGTCCTGCCCGTCGGCGATGGGCGGCAAGGATCAGCAGCCCTGCTCGGTCGATCCCAAGGAGCCCAACAAGTTCTACTGCCCCACCAACAACTGGTGCATGGAGGACGAGCCGCAGGAGCGCACGCACACGCAGCAGGGCACGGTCTACGTGTTCGCCAACGTGTACATGTATCCTGAGAAGCCCGGCATCTCCGGCAAGATCAAGAAGTTCGACATCGTCACCGGCAAGGCCGATTGGGAAATCCCCGATCCGTACCCGAACTGGTCCGGCACTCTCGTCACCGATGGCGGCCTGATGTTCTACGGCTCCAACGGCGGCGACTTCCGCGCAGTCGACCGCAACTCGGGCAAGGTCGTCTGGCAGAAGCGCCTGGGCTCGGGCATCATCGGCAACCCGATCACCTACAAGGTGAAGGGCAAGCAGTACGTGTCGATCTTCGCCGGCCTCGGCGGCTGGATCGGCATCCCGGTCACCGCCGGCTTGGACATGAACGACAAGTTCGGTGCGATCGGTGCGACCGCCATGGCCAAGGCCACGGGTCTCGACAAGATCCCGCAGGCTGGCATGCTCTACACGTTCCGTCTCAACGACTGACGTGGAGCTGGGGCGCACGCTTCCGGCGGTGCGCCCCAGTCAGCTCGTTAAACAGCGACGAGGCCGCAGCTTCTCCCGCGGCCTCGTCGCGTTGAATATCAATCTATGCAGTGGAGCTGTCGACGTGCGTCCGAATGTGGGTCTTGCCCTTGCGCTTCTTGCCGCCGTCAACACTGCCGCCCATGCTCAGGGCCCGGAAGGAGGCCATCCGCAGCCTGATGCGCCGGCAGTCCAGACGTCGCGCCAGCTCAAGGCCTACACGAAGAGCAAGTCCTTCGACGAGCTGACGGCGGCTGAGCACACTGCGGCGAAGTCCGAGGCCCGCCACCGCAAGCTCAACATCCTGAGGGTGTGCGCCGATCCCGGAAACATGCCCCTGTCCAATAACAAGGGCGAGGGCTACCAGAACAGAATTGCGCATATTCTGGCCGAGGACCTTGGCGGGCACGCCGAGTTCTTCTGGCGCCCCTATCTGGAGCGCGGCCTGACGCGCGAGACGTTCCAGAACAACGAGTGCGACGTCCTGATGGACATGCCCTACGCGCTCCAGGCACTCGTCACCACCGAGCCCATCTATCGCTCTGCGTACGTGCTGGCGTACCGGAATGACAAGGGGCTGGACATCAAGAGCTTCGACGATCCGGCGCTCCAGACGCTGAAGATCGGCGTCTTCCAGCACTCGGGAATCCGCGAGATTCTCATGCGGCACGGCCTGAGGCACCACGAGGTCCACGTCATCAGCCACGACGCGGACTTGAGGCCCGAGGCCCAGCCGTGGCGGCAGGTGCAGAAGGTCATCGACGGCGAGCTCGACGTGGCTGCCGTCTGGGGCCCGTTCGCAGGCTGGCTGGTCAAGATGAAGGGCGAGCCGCTGACGCTCAAGCCCGTGAACCTGTGGGAGGACCATGTGCCGATGGAGTTCGACATCGCCATCGGCATGCGCACCACGGATGTGCTCCTGAAATACATGCTGGACTGGGCGATCAGCCGCAAGAAGGACGAGATCGCCAAGGTCCTGCACGACTTTGGCGTGCCGCTGGTCAAATGCAGCCGCTGCGCGGTGGCGGGCGATCTGCCCGCCCACGGCACGATCTATCAGCGCCTGAGAAGTGTCTCGCAGGACCGCTTCCTGAAGGAGGCCGAGCCACAGCATGTCTCTGAACAGGCGGCACCCGATCAGGTGGTGACACCCGAGCGGCTCGAGGAGTGGCTGAAGTCCGGTAACGACGTGACGGAAGAGCTCGCGAGCGCCGTTTTGGCCAACGACCCGCCGCGCGTCAGCTTCTTGCTCAAGGGGGCCAAAGCCGATCCCAACAAGCCGGACAAGGGCGGCTATCCCGCCATTCATACCGCGGCGCGCAACCGCAACGCGACGATGATCGGCCTGCTGGCCGACGCCGGCGGAGACGTGAACGCGCGCGACAACGACGGCTTCACGCCGCTGCTTCACGTCATCAATCGCAATCATGTGCCGTCGGTCGAGATTCTGGCCAAGAAGGGCGCGGACCTCGAGCTCGCCACGTCGGGCGGCATCGCCCCCCTGACCTGGGCCATCGGCGACGGCAAGCTCTACGCGGCCAAGGCTTTGATCGAGGCGGGCGCCAAGGTCGACTCGAGGTCAGGCCCTGAAGCGGTCACGCCCCTGATGACGGCTGCGACGCAATTGATGCCGACGACCCGCGCCGGCTTCATCGCGGCCGGTCCCACGCCGGTCGAGATCGCCGATCTACTCATCGCCAAGGGAGCGAATGTCAACGCGATATCAGCGGACGGCGTCACCGCGCTCATGATCGCGGCGGGCCACAACAATGCGCCGCTTATCGGGCTCCTCCTGAGGTCAGGCGCCGACGCCAGCCTCAAATCCAAGGCAGGAAAGACGGCCATGGAGATCGCCACGGAGGCAGACAACACGGCCGCGATCGGCGCGCTGAAGGTGCTTGCCGGGCCGCCGCCGGCGGCGCAAGTGCAAACTCCAGCCGCGCAGAACTGAAGGCTAGATCAGCGAGCCGCGAATGAACAAAAAAATGCTGTGCGCATCGATTGCCCTGACAGCACTCCTGTCAGCATCCGTCATGGCTTGGGCGGGCTCGTCGGTTCTGGAGGATCCCCAAAGGCCGCCACCGCGCGCCGAGCAGCCGCAGCCGGCAGCTGTCCTGAAGACCGAGATCGTCTATCTCGGCAAAAAATACAACGAGCCGCCGCCGCTTTCGCTCGTCGACGTGGTGGCGACCGACAAGGGCATCCAAGGCGCGCGCATCGCGCTCGACGAGAACAACAAGACCGGCCGCCTGCTCGGCCAGGAGTTCAAGCTCACGGAATCGATCGTGGGCGAGAGGGAGGATGTCGTCGCGGCGGCGCGGGGCATCTTTGCGGCAGGGCACAGGCTCATCGTCGCCGATCTCGAGGCGGCCGATCTCGTCGCGGTCGCCGATCTCGCAAGCCAGCAGGCGTCCGACGCCATTCTGATCAACGCCCGCGCGAGCGACGACGAGCTCAGAATGGAGAACTGCCGCAGCAATGTCTTCCACGTTCCGCCGAGCTACGCGATGCGGACGGACGCGCTGGCGCAGTATCTGATCTGGAAAAAATGGCGGCGCTGGTTCCTGATCTCCGGCAAGGGAACGGACGACCTGAAATACGCGGCCGCCATCAAGAGGTCAGCGGTAAAATTCGGCGGGAAGATCGTCGCGGAGCGCACATACACGTTCGACGCGGGAAACCGGCGCACGGATTCCGGTCATCAGCAGATCCAGACCCAGATGCCCATGCTGACACAGGGCGCACCGGAGCACGACGTCGTATTCGTGGCCGACATATCGGAGGCCTTCGGCGACTATCTCCAGTACCGCACCGCCGAGCCCAAGCCCGTGGTCGGCACGCACGGTCTCATGGGCGTGGCGTGGCACCGCTCCTTCGAGCAATACGCCGCCATGCAGATGCAGAACCGCTTCGAGCGGCTCGTCAAGCGCGCCATGACGGAGCGCGACTACACCGCCTGGCTTGCCGTGCGCATCTTCGGCGAGGCTGTCGTGCGGATCTCGAAGAACACGGCGCCGGAGGTCCGGGCCTTCATCACGTCCAAGGACTTCGAGGTCGCCGGGTTCAAGGGACAGGGCATGACCTTTCGCAAGTGGGACAATCAGATGCGTCAGCCGATTCTGATCTCGGGTCCCCGCGCGCTCGTCTCGATCTCTCCGCAGGACGGATTCCTGCACCAGCACTTCAAGACCGACACGCTTGGGTTCGACGAGCCCGAAAGCAAGTGCCGCTTCGAAAAATTAGCTGCAAACCCGGGATGAAGGTCATGACTCGCTTCGAAACCGCTCCTCTGATTGTCGCCATCGCGCTCTGCGCGACGCCTGCACCGGCCGCCACGATCTTCGTGTCCAACGAGAAGGACAACACGATCACGGTCCTCGACAGCGAGACTTTGACGATCAAGAAGACGATTGCAACAGGCCTGCGCCCGCGCGGGATCGTGCTGACCCCGGACGGGAAGGAGCTGCTCGTCTGCGTCGGCGACGACAACCGGCTCGACGTCATCGACACGGAAAAGCTTGAGGTCTCGCGCACCCTAACCTCTGGGCCGGACCCCGAGCTGCTCGATGTCGATCCAAAAGGCGAGCGCATTTACATCGCCAACGAGGACGATGCCATGGTGACCGTGCTGGAAAGCGCCACGAACAAGGTCTTGGCCGAGATCCCGATCGGCGTCGAGCCTGAAGGCATGGGCGTATCGCCCGACAACACGAAGGTCGTGGCGACCTCCGAATCGACCAGCATGGCCCACGTCATCGACACCAAGAGCTTCGCCGTGCTCGCCAACATCCTGGTCGATACGCGCCCGCGCGTGGCGGAGTGGACGAAGGACGGCAAGCACGTCTGGGTCACGTCCGAGGTCGGCGGCACCGTCTCGATCATCGACGGCGCCACCCACGCGATCGTCAAGAAGATCGGGTTCAGCATCCCTGGCGTCGATGCGGATCTCATCCAGCCCATGGGCGTGCGCTTCTCGAAAGACGGCAAGACGGGGTTCGTGGCACTGAGCCATGCCAACCGCGTGGCCGTGGTCGACGCCGCAAGTCACGAGGTCAAGGGCTACATCCTCGTCGGCGGCCGTCCGTGGCACATGGCCATGCACCCCGACGGCTCCAAGCTCTACGTCGCCAACGGCAACACCAACGACATGACCATCGTGGATGTCGCCACGCTCAAGCCGGAAAAGTCTGTCCCCGTCGGCCGCCTGCCGTGGGGCGTAGCGGTGAGGCCGTAGAATCACGGCTGAGCCACACGCAAATGACGCCTCCCTTCGGGGCAATTGCCTTCCTGCCGACTGAACGCATCTGCACTTTCAGAAATGTCCGCATTCACTCCATGGGTGCTCGACGGTGTGCTGCCCACGCTGCAACCGCTCAGGGCAGCTAATGGGTCAATACGGCTGCCGCCTCCCTGGCGCTTGGCGGCAGCGCGCTGGGAGCGGACGTGGCGGACACGAAGTGATCTGTTGGCCGAACTGCAACATCTTGCTTAGCTGTACTATTTCAAGAGGTTGTCCATTCGGTCCGGGCCGAAGGGTCGATGGCCTCAAGCCAGAGCTGCGGCGTAGAAATCGAGCACGGCGTCGCTCATGGCTCTGACGGTGAACTTGGCGCCGACGGTGCTCTTGAGGCGTGCCGCCCTGGCGCTCGCCGCAGCCGGATCATCGAGGATCGAGCCGAGTGCCGCTGCCAGCGCCTCGACGTCGTCGGGGGCAATGAGGCTGGTATCCGTTCCTGCGACGATTTCGGGAATTCCACCGGCCGACGTGGCAACGAGCGGCATCCCAGCAGCTCCCGCCTCCAGGACGACATAAGGAAAGCTCTCGGCGCGTGACGGTACGGCGAGCAGCCGCCCCAGTGGAAAAGCCTCAGCCGCAGGCATGGCGCCCGGAAAGCGCACATCCGCTTCCAGCTCGAGCTCGCGGCAGAGGGATTCGAGGCTCTCTTTGTCGGGACCGGAGCCGACGATGACTGCCGTTACCGGCCGCTCGGCCCTGATCCTGGTGATGGCCCTGAGGAGGACATCCACGCCCTTGATGGCCCGCAGCTCTCCGATGAACAGGATATCGGCCGCATCGGGGGCCGGATTGTGATCGACAAAATCCGATGGCTCGAGCCCGTTCGGAATGACGCGGTGGGCGACCCCGCCAAGACCGATGCGCTCGGCATAGATCCGGCGCGCGAAGTCGCTTTCAAAAATGAGTCCATCGGTCAAGCGGGACAGAATCGTCTCGAGCCCCAGATAGATGCGGCTCTCGATCGAGCCCGGGCTGAAGTTGAGGCTGCCTCCGTGGGGCGTGTAGAAGCTCGCGAGCTTTCCGTCCCTGCTTCGAAGGAGTGGCGCGGCGAGGCGCGCATAGGCTCCGCCTTTGGCGCCGTGTCCGTGCAGCACTTGGACGCCTCGTTCGCGCGCGATGCGGGTGGTGAGGCGTGCCGCGGAGAGGTCGCCGAGACCGGGCTTGCGGCTCATGGGGACGCGATGGAGGCCGAGCCGGAGCTTGGGCTCGATCGCCGCAAAGCGCTGGTCGGTCAGCCTGTCGCTCGCGGTCGAATCCGCCAGAAGGCCGACATCGTGACCGCGTGCGGCCTGCTCGGCGGCAAGGTCGAGAACATGCCGGAACAGCCCGCCCACCGGTGCGCGCATGCAGTGCAGAATGCGGAATCGCCGGCTCAAGGGGATCGTCTCCAGGGACTCAAACGGGCGCGCGGCATCTGCGATCAGCCGTACCAGGGAATTATGATTCCGGGTACTAGAGCGTTTCCCACGTAGGTTGGGTCAAGGCCCGCGTCTTCAGCGGGCCGCGACCCGACGACTTTGTGCCAGCCGTTAGATGTTGGGTCGCGCTACGCTTGACCCAACCTACGGCCGTGCGATTCATATCAGGCGGAAAGCGCTCTAGAAGAAGCGCTCGTGGACCTCGACGGTGTCGCCCGGCTGCAGCACGTAGTCCCAAGGCGCCTCGATCACCTCGACGAAGCCGTTGATGCGGCGCGTGATACGGAACGAGCGATTGCTGGCGCGCTCGGAGAAGCCGCCGGCGATGGCGACCGCCGTCAGCACGGTCATGCCCGACACGTAGGGGTATTGCCCCGCCGTTTTCACCTCGCCCAGAATGAAGAACGGCCGGTTCTGCATGACGTCGACGGTCACGTGCGGATCGCGGACATACTCCGCACCGAGCCGTCCCTTGATCACATCCTGGAGCTCACGCGTCGTGCGTCCGCGAGCGCCAACCGTGCCGATCAGGGGGACCGTGATGCGCCCGTCGTGATCGACCGTATAGGAGCGCGAAAGGTTCGGCTGACCGTAGACGAAGATGCGGAGCTTGTCGCCGGTATCCAGGAGATAGGGCCCGTCCGTATCGGCAACGGCCTGCGGAGCGCCGCCGAAACCCGCCGGCACGACAATGGGCTCGCCCCACGTGATCTGGGCATCCGTGTGCGTGAGAGGGGCCCCGTCAGCCACGACAGGGGCGGCCTCGCCGAAAATCGTTGCGTCGACGGCGGCGATCATCGCGTTATCGGCGCAGCCGGACAGCATCAGGAGGCTCAGCGAAGCCAGGATGCGGCCTGGTGAGACGCGGCAGGCGGACATGGCACTTCTGTTCCAATCGCACGTCATGACTTCGGTCCGGTTCTACGCGTCATGTGTTAACGAAGCCTGAGGGCCTGCGCTTTTCCGTGACGCCCGCGACCCGGTGAGAATGGCGGGTTAAGGGATTGCTTACCTGGAGCCGGTCTAATCCGGTTCAACCGTTAATGGATTCGCAGGGGCCGAAATGCGCGCTGATGTCCAGGCCTCGCCTGACCAGATCGACATGACCGATATCGTCCGGGCCATTTTCCGGCGCTTGCCGAAGCTTGTCACGTGGACACTTGCTGCGGGCCTTGTCGCGTACGCGACGCTCTCGCTGGTGGCACCGCGATACGAATCAGAGGCCCAAATCGTCATCGCCGCCAGGGGCGCCAAGCTCAACGATCCCAAGCGCGAAGGCCAGACTGCTGAATCGGTTGCCGTGCGCATGGACAAGGAGGCGGTCAACACGCACGTCCGCGCCTTGCAGTCGCGCGACCTTGCGGCCGAAATCGCCGCCACGTTGAAGCTCGAGAAGCGTGTCGAGTTCAACGCGGCGCTCGGGGCCGAGGACACTCTGTCGGGCATTCTCCGCTTAGCGGGAATCGGCGCGCCGCGCCCCGGAGAGACCGAGCAAGACCGGGTGCTGTCCGCCTTCTTCAAGCGGCTCGAGGTGTATCCGGCCAAGGAAAGCCGCGTGATCGGCGTGCGCTTCTCCTCGAGCGATCCCCAACTCGCAGCCGGGATCGCCAACCTTATCGTCGAGACATATCGCACGTCGCTCGCCAGCCGCAGCCTGGCCGAGACGGACGAGGTGCAGAAGGCGCTCGAGCCGAAAATCGAGGCCTTGAAGCGCGAGGTGGCGGATGCCGAGCGGGCCGTCGAGAAGTTTCGCGGAGAGGCCAACATCTTCAAGGGCGGACAGCAGGCCACCGGCCTCAACGAGCAGCAGCTCGCGGAGCTCACTGCCGAGCTCTCGAAGGCCAAGGCCGCCCGCAGCGAGGCGGAGGCGCGGACCAAATCGGCCCGCGAGATGCTGAGGGCCGGCAGCGCCGACGCGCTTCCCGACGTGCAGAAGTCTCCGCTCATCCAGAATCTCGTCCAGCAGCGCGTGCGCGCCGAGCGGCAGATCTCGGAATTGTCGGCGACGCTCCTGCCAGGGCATCCGCGCATGCGCCAGCTCAAGGCCGATCTTGCAGGCCTAAAGAAACAGCTCGATGGCGAGGTCGGCAAGATCGTCGACGGCCTCGACAAGGAGGCCAAAGTCGCGGCTCTGCGTGAGGAAAGCATCAACAGGAGCCTAGCGGAGATCAAGGAGCGCATCGTCACGGCGAGCCCGGACGAGGTCAAGCTGAGACAGCTCGAGAACGATGCCAGGTCGAAGCGTGCCGAGCTCGAGCGCCTGCAGACGCAATTCGAGGCCAACCGGGTGAGCGACGATACGCGCACCGTTCCCGTCGAGGTTCAGATCATCACACAGGCCGGCGTTTCGAGCGTACCGGTGTTTCCGAAGAAGGGCGCCTTCACGGCGCTGGTCATGACGGCGACGTTCCTATTCGGGCTCGTCGGCATCATCACGCGGGCGCTGCTCGCCGGCGCTCGCCGGCCGTCGACCGGTGCTCTGGTCCAGGGCGCTACCTACAACGGCGTCGAGCGCCGTGCTCAGCCATCGCCTGAGCCCGTTCGAATGGCGGACGCTGCATCCGTTTCCGCGCCGCCTGTCCAACCCGCAGCGCAGCCTGCGGTTGCCCGATCTGCAGCAAGAAGCGAGCAGCAGAGTGTGGTTGACGCTCATGAGCCGCTGGGCGGGGCTGCGCCCGCGGCGGCCCTGGTCATATCAGCCGGCGAGCCGCAATTGGCGCCAAAGGGATCGATCGGCGAGATTGCTGCGCGCCTCGACCGGGCCGCCAAGCGAGGCACGGGCTTCCGCACGCTGGTGACGGGTGAAACAGCCGGCATCGAGCCCGGCGCCGAGGCGCTGTCGCTCGGCAAGATGCTCGCGGCGTCAGGAAAAAGCGTCATCATCGTTGACTGGAGCACGTCGGGAGCAGGGCTCGCAGGTGAACTTGGCATTGCGGCACGGCCAGGCCTCTCGGAGCTCATCGACGGCAGGGCGACGTTCGAGGATATCGTTCAGCGTGTCCCTGGGGGCGAGGTTCACGCCATTGCCTCCGGGCCGTCAGCCGCCACGTCCACGGGTGAAGTTGATGCCGATCGCGTCAACCTCATTCTGGATGCACTCGACGAGGCCTACGACCACATCATTATCGTGGGGCCGTACGACGACGCCCACCACCTGTTCGAGGCGATCGAGGGACGCTTCGACGCCGGTCTGCTCGTCGCAACTGAGGAGCGTCAGTTGCCGGCGGTGGCCGACGAGGCAAGCTCCAGTATGTTTCTGGGGTTCGAGGTCTCGGACATCATGATCGTCCGCTATGAGCGTCCCCCATCGCCATCCCAGCCGGGAGCCGTTCCGATCCAGCGCCTGCTGCGGGCGACTGGTAAACACGCGGCGCGCGAGGGGGCGACCGCGAGCGTTCCGGCTTCCTGACGCCACCGTTTATTGCGACTTTGTCCGGCCCCGACTGACCATCCGAGCGACGGTCACGGCCGTCTGGTGAGCTCGCTGAGAAGAACGGGCTTGCACGTTTCTTGCTGGTCTCGGCCCCAACCCGGCGGGCCGCTGCCGGAAACTGGCCGGTTTTGGGACAGCGATGAGCCGCAGGACCACGAAGCTCGTGAAGGCCGCATTGTCAGCGCTGCATTATTCGCGCGCCGGGCGGCTCTTCGCTCCTTTGACCAGCGGCCAGGGCGTGATCTTCATGCTCCATCACGTCCGTCCTGAGCCACCGAAAGGGTTCGAGCCGAACCGCATTCTCAAAATCACACCCGAGTTCCTGGATGCCGTCATTCGAGAGGTCAAGAGGGCCGGATTCGATGCGGTCTCGCTGGATGAAGCGTCAACCCGGCTCGAAGAGGGGAGGGAAGCGCGCCCCTTCGTCTGCTTCACGCTCGACGACGGCTACCGGGACAACCGGGACTTTGCCTACCCGGTCTTCAAGCGTCACGGAGTGCCGTTTACGATTTACGTGCCGTCCAATTTCCCGTCCGGGGGCGGCGAGCTCTGGTGGCTGGCGCTCGAGGAAGCGATCCGGGTTGCCGGCGAGCTGCGGCTCAGCATCGGCGGTGAAGTGCGCCACTTCCGTTTGACCACCGAGCGGTTCAAGGACCAAGCCTTCCACACGATCTATTGGCTGCTGCGCGGTCTGCCCGAACGCGAGGCGCGCGCCTCGGTGAGCGCGCTTGCCGGCCAGGCCGGCATCGATGTCTCGAAGTTGTGCGCCAACCTCGTCATGAGCTGGGACGAGCTGCGCGATCTCGCCCGCGACCCGCTCGTCACCATTGGGGCTCACACCAGGAGCCACTTCGCCCTTGCCAAGCTATCCGCCAGCGAGGCGCGGGAGGAGATGGCTGAAAGCGTCCTGCGCATCGAGCAGGAGCTTGGCCGGCCGTGCCGGCATTTCAGCTATCCCTACGGCGACGCAGGCAGTGCCGGCCCGCGCGAGTTCCGGCTCGCCAAGGAATTGGGCCTCAGGACCGCGGTGACGACGGAAAAGGGACTTCTGCACCGCGAGGACGCGGGCTCACTGACGAGCCTACCCCGCCTTTCGCTCAACGGCGACTATCAGGACTTGCGGTTCGTGCAGGTGATGTTGTCGGGCGCGCCCTTCGCGTTATGGAACTGGGCACGCCGTCTCACTCGGCCGCGCGGGATGGCCCCCTCGCTCGAGAGCGCCTGATCCTCGCTCGCCCGAGGCTGCCGTTGGGAGCGGTGGCACAGGCCTGGAACGCCCAGTATCAAAAGAGGTGGCGCAGTCAGCCGCCGAGCCGCCGCTGCCACCAGCCCCGCTTCGGCTCGGCGGGAGCCGGCGCGCCGTCCTCGATTCCTGCCGCTTCCGATCCGACGACCACGCGCTCGTGGCGCGGCTCGGCAGAGGAGGACAGGCTGCGGCGGGGCCGCTCCGCCTTGCTGCCGGCCTCTCCGGAATCCGCAGCGTCCTGGCGCGGGCTCTCATTCTCGGAAGGGCGAGATTCCGCGGTCTCGGACCGGTGCGCACCGTGCCGTTCCTCGGCAGGCTCCCTGCGGGTCTTGCGGGACGCATCGGTCGCCACGTCCGGCCCTGCCGCCTGCCGGGGCTCGCGTTGGCGACGATCGTGACGCGCACCCCGGTCGCTCCGCCGCCCGCTCGCGGGCTCGGTGCCCACGATCTCCTGGTCCCCGGCAGCGTCGCTGTCGTCCGGCATGACGGCGCCGCCGAAGTCGTCGATGATCTCCTCGGTGACGTGGCTCGCGGGACTGGACTGAGCGCCTTCCGCGCCGTAGCCGTCGGGTCCGCGGTCGCGGCCACGGCCGCGCCGGCCGCCACGGCGTCCCCGCCTGCGCCGCCGTCCGCCGCGCTCGTCGTCGCGCTCGCCGCGGCTCTGCTCGCCTTGCGGAGTGTAACCGGCCTCACCAGCCCCGGCCTCCAAATCGGCCCGATGATCGCCGTCCGCGTAACCGGCATCCGGCTGCGGCCCAAGGTCCTCGGATTGGAAGCCGTCCGGCGGAGCCTCAAAGGCTGGCTGAGGACCGCGGCGGCGTCCTTCATAGCTCTGACGCCGGCCCTCGCCGCCAAAGCGCTCGCCGCCCTGATGCTCACCACCCTGACGCTCGACGCCGCCTCCGCGCCGGCCGCGCCGGCGTTTGCGGCGGCGTCCACCGCGGCTGTCGTCCTCCGGCTCGTCGGCATAGCCCTGCTGCTCGCGCCCGGCGCGCGCTCTGCCGGCCTCCTCGGCGTAGTCCGCTTCGCCGGCTTCGTCCTCGATGCCGGCACCGGCTTCGGTTTCGCCGTCTCCCTCGAAGCCCCAGTCCATGTTGACCGCGGCCCGCTCGGGCCGGCGTTGAGGCTGAGCCGCCGCGTGGCCTTTCTCGATGCTGAAGTTGGCGCCCTGCAGCTTGTCGCTCGCCTGCACGACGATGGAGACACCGTTGTTGGCCTCCATATCGTTGATGAACTGGCGCTTGTTGTTGAGGATGTACAACGCCACCTGGGCCGTCGTCGTCGCAACGAGGGAGGTGCGCGCACCCTGCATGAGCGCATCCTCGAGCCCGCGCAGCACAGCGAGCGCGACGCTCTCGGTGGATCGGATGATGCCGGTGCCCTGGCAATGCGGGCACTGCGAGGTCGAGCCTTCGAGCACGCCGCTCCTGAGCCGCTGACGCGACATCTCCATCAAGCCGAAATGGCTGATGCGGCCGAGCTGGATGCGAGCCCGGTCGAAACGAAGCGCATCCTTCAGCCGGCGCTCGACGGCGCGGTTGTTGCGCTTCTCCTCCATGTCGATGAAGTCGATGACGATGAGGCCCGCGAGGTCGCGCAGCTTCAACTGGCGCGCGATCTCGTCGGCGGCCTCGAGGTTGGTCTGCAGCGCCGTCTCCTCGATTGAGAACTCGCGCGTGGCCTTGCCCGAGTTGACGTCGACGGCGACTAGCGCCTCCGTCTGGTTGATCACGAGATAGCCGCCCGAGCGCAGCGTCACGTACGGGCTGAACATGGCGTTCAGCTGCCGCTCGATGCCGAAGCGCGTGAACAGGGGCTCGGGGTCGGAGTGCAGAATGACGTTCTTGGCGTGGCTCGGCATCAGCATGCGCATGAACGCGCGGGCTTCCTCGTGAGCCTGGCTGCCGGCGACGATCACCTCCTCCACGTCCTTGTTGTAAAGGTCGCGGATCGAGCGCTTGATGAGATTGCCTTCCTCGTAGACGAGGCTCGGCGCCGTCGACTGCAGCGTGAGCTCGCGCACGCTCTCCCAGAGCCGCAACAGATACTCGAAGTCGCGCTTGATCTCCTGCTTGGTGCGCGCCGCGCCTGCCGTGCGGATGATGAGGCCCATGCCCTCGGGCACCTCGAGCTCGGCGGCAATCGCCTTGAGGCGCTTCCTGTCCTGCGGGTTGGTGATCTTGCGGGAGATGCCCCCGCCTCTCGCCGTGTTCGGCATCAAAACCGTGTAGCGGCCGGCGAGCGAAAGGTAGGTGGTGAGTGCGGCGCCCTTGGTGCCGCGCTCCTCCTTGACCACCTGCACCAGGATGATCTGGCGCCGCTTGATGACCTCCTGGATCTTGTAGCTCCTCGGACGCCGGCGCGGACGGGAGGGCAGCTCCTCGAGGGCATCCTCCGAGCCCACCTGCTCGATAGCTTCTGCCTCGCCGTTGGATGGGGGCACGACCTGGACCACCTCACCGGCGCCCGAGCCCTGCTCCGCGGAGCTATCGCCGGTTTCGCTCTCGGCAGTGGCTTCGGCCCCGCTGCCGGTCTCCGGAGTAAGGTCCTCATCCGGCTCTAAGCCGCTGCCGGGAACGTCCTCCGCGAGCGAGGGATCGCGCTCCGAGCTGGCAAGCGCCACGGTTCTCGGCTCGTCATCGGCGGTCCCGGAGGATGTCTCCTGGCCGTCCTCGTCATCGGCGCCGCTGTCCTGATCGGAGGCGGCCTCGGCGGCATGATCCTCGTCGGCAGGGTAAGGTGCCTCGTCGCCGTTCTGGCGCTCGTCCTGCTCGGCATCCTGATCGGAGCCGGATTCGTCGGCCGAAGCCTCCTCTGCGCCGCGCTCGCAGAACTCGCCGCGCTGACGCTGGCGCCTCGCCAGGCGCTCGGCCCGCGCATCCGCTTCGGCCTCCTCACGCGCTTCCGCCGCGGCCTCCTCGTCGAGGAGCGCCTGCCGGTCGGCCATCGGGATCTGATAGTAGTCGGGATGGATCTCGTTGAAGGCGAGGAAGCCGTGGCGGTTGCCGCCGTAGTCGACGAACGCCGCCTGAAGCGACGGCTCAACGCGCGTCACCTTGGCGAGATAGATGTTGCCCCTCAGAAGCTTGCGGGCGGCGCTCTCGTAATCGAACTCCTCTACGCGGTTGTTCCGGAGAACCACGACCCGAGTCTCCTCGGGGTGCGTGGCATCGATGAGCATCTTGTTGTTCGACATGTGGTGTTGTCCTTCGCGCGCCGGCGGGGTGGCCCACCGGAGCCGGCTCTTGAGCCGGAGGCGACGATCGGCCGTCGGCTGGCGCGCGCCTTTTCCTTGTGTCTTGAATGGGTCTTGGAGGTGTGGTTTCGGGCACGCCCTTCCACGCGCGCCGGAAGCTCCGGACGCCACGGCCCTTCGGCCCGGGTCACCCCGGCGAGAGCAGCATGGAATGCGCGAACGATCTGCATGGTCCTAGGATGGTCTCGGTGCGCCGCGTCTCGGATTTGAAGCCGGGTCATGACGAGCCGTGTGAATGGTATGCGCCGGGATCAGCACCCGCTCGGGTAGAGACGAGTTGAGCTCCCCTCCCTGGATGTCTCGACGGCCTACGAAGCCCCACCGGTTGCTGGCGCTGACTTGCGGCGACGTGCCGAGATCCGGGCTGATCCCCTTGGTCTTCGATGCGCGCCCGCCTTCTGCTGCCCGATCCGGCCGGCCGCATGACGAGGCCGGAACGCTTCGAGGGGCTTCCAGCGACCGGCGGGCCGCTCTTTATCTGCGTGTTGTCTGCGTGCCCGGCGTTTCGCTCTCCGAGGGTCAGCGGGCGCTTTGGGTTGTCGCTGCAGCCAAATGTGGCTTGAACGATGTCCGACAACCGAGCGCTCTAGCTCCGGAAGAACGACCTCAACGGGACGCGACGCAGGATTTGTACGGGTTCGACGCCAGGGAGGCAAGTGCTATAAGTGGCTCGGCCTGTGTTTCCTCCGGACCCTGCTCGGCGACAGCATCGGCAGAGAGGGGAAATATTGTGTTAACATGCTGGTAGGCGAGGGGATTTCTTTGGAGCCAGAGGCGGCTGCGTCGCGGCGGGCAGGGAGGGGAAGGGGTGAGCACCTCGCGATTACGGAAATCGGCTGAGGCGCTGGTCGCTCTCGCGTTTCTGGTTGCGGCCTCGGGGGCTCAACCGGTGCGCGCAGGCGGGGCCGGCTCGGGCCAGCAACCCCAACCGCAACGGCTCGGGAGCCCCGACGCCGAGGCGACCTCGGCTCTCCTCGAGGGCGACGGGGAGCGAACGCGCTTCCGGCTCGTGCTGTCTCGGGGTGTGACCGCGGAAATCTACACCCTCGCCAACCCCTATCGCGTGGTCATCGATCTGCCGGGGGTCCTGTTCCGGCTTCCGGCCGGCACCGGGCAGTCCGGAGAGGGGCTCGTTTCGGCGTTTCGCTACGGCCTGTTCGCGGAGGGCCGGGCGCGGATCGTGCTCGATACCACGGCGCCGGTGAGGATCGGCCGGGCCGCGATGGCAAAGCCCGAGACATCCGCTTCCGACATGAGCCTCGACGTCGAGCTCGTGCGCACGAGCCCCGAGAGCTTCGGGTCTGGAACGGGCGCTGGCCGGCCCCATCCGGCCCCCGCGGCCCGTCCGCCAGAGCCGAAAGAAAGGGAAACGCAACGTGGAGGCAAGCCGGTCGTGTTGATCGATCCGGGACACGGCGGCATCGACGGCGGGGCCGTCAGTCCCAGTGGGCAGACCGAGAAATCCGTCGTTCTCTCGGTTGCCAGGGCGTTAGGAGAGACGCTTGCGAAACGCGGCCGGTACGAGATCCGTTTCACGCGCCAAACCGACGTTTTCGTCTCGCTCGATCGGCGTCTCGCGATCTCGCGTGAGGTGGGTGCAGAGCTCTTCATCTCCCTGCATGCCGATGCCATCGCCGCGACGGGGCTTGCCCAGAGCATTCGCGGTGCGACGGTCTATACCTTGTCGGGCAAGGTCTCGGACGAGGAGGCGCGGCGCATGGCCGAAAAGGAGAACGCATCCGACCTCCTGGCCGGAGCCGACATCGCGACCGACGAGGAGGCGGGCGACGTCAAAGGCATACTGATCGACCTCCTGAAGCGCGAGACGGCCAATTTCTCAACCGATTTCTCCAATGTGGTGGTGCGCCGCCTGGGCAAGGCCATCCCGCTCGCTCGCGATCCGCAGCGCTCGGCCGCCTTCAAGGTGCTGAGGCAGACACACGCGCCCTCAGTCCTGATCGAGCTCGGCTACCTCAGTCACACGGAAGACCAGAAGCTGATGGGCACCACCGAATGGCAAAGACGCGTGGCGGGAGCCATTGCGGACGCAGTCGACGCCTATTTCGCCAAACGGACGGCGAATACGCCTTAAAGGCTATCGGGCGCGAGCAGAACCGCGTGAGAAATGCAGGTTAAGAGTTCGACAACAGCTCACAGGCTAAATCGGAGCCTAGAGTATTTCGGCAACATGCCTCGGCCGGGTCACGATCGCGCGGCCGGATGTCCTCCTCCGGCGCTGTCGCGGCCGACTGCTGCCGAGTTGGAAAGTCTCAAAGCTATTACTGAGCATGGCCGCGACGACGACGAACTGCCACAATCCGTGCTAATGTGACGCGCGCGCACCCCTTATTGCTGCACTGCGGCATACCCGCTAGAAGGTGCCCGACGACTGGACCTTAGAGGCCGATGCGAGCCCCCGTACCGCCACCACCTGCCGAGCCCAAGAAACGGCGCAAGCGGCGCAAGAGCCTGCTCTTGAGCTTCCTTGGCTGGAGCTTCGGCGCGTTCGTGCTCGTGTTCCTGGGCGTCTCGGGTTTCGCGACCTACAAGGTGCTCGAGGCCTCGAAGGACCTGCCCAACTACGACAGCCTCTCCAAATACGAGCCGCCCGTCATGACGCGCGTACATGCGCACGACGGTCAGCTCATTGCCGAGTATGCGCGCGAGCGGCGCATTTTCGTGCCGATCAACACCATTCCGAAGGGCGTGATCGCGGCCTTCCTGTCGGCGGAGGACCGGCGCTTCTATGAGCATGGCGGCCTCGATTACTGGGGCATCATGCGCGCCGCTTACGACGCCATCGACGCCAAGATGCGCGGTATCAACAAGCGCGCGCAGGGCGCCTCGACCATCACACAGCAGGTCGCCAAGAACTTCCTGTTGACCAGCGACCGCACCATCGAGCGCAAGATCAAGGAGGCCATTCTCGCCATTCGCATCGAGCGGGCCTTCAAGAAGGAGCAGATCCTCGAGCTCTATTTGAACGAGATCTTCCTCGGGCTCGGCAGCTACGGCGTGGCGGCCGCAGGCCTCACCTATTTCAACAAGGAGCTCAAGGACCTCACAATCGAGGAGGCCGCCTACCTTGCCGCGCTTCCCAAGGCGCCGAACAACTATCACCCGGTGAGGCAAAAGGAGAAGGCGACCGAGCGGCGGGACTGGATCATCGGCCAGATGGCCGAGAACGGCTATATCACCAGGACGGAAGCGGAAGCGGCCAAGAAAAAGCCGCTGACGGTCGCCAGCCGCCAGAACCCCACCGAGCTGTTCTCGGCCGAGTACTTCGCCGAGGAGGTGCGCCGCTCCATTCTGGCCGAGTTCGGTGAGGAGAGGCTCTATGCGGGCGGGCTTTCGGTGAGAACGACGCTCGATCCCAAGCTGCAGCAGATGGCGCGCACGGCGCTGGTCAACGGTCTCGTCGCCTTCGATCGCAAACAGGGATGGCGCGGTCCGGTCTCGACCATCGACGTCGCGGGCGATTGGCGCGAGCGGCTTGCCGCGATCGAGACCCCCTCAGATATCGCACCCTGGCGGCTGGGCGTCGTCTTGAATTTCGAAGGTGCCAAGGCCGTCGTCGGCCTCAAGCAAGCGCGCGGCGTCGATGGCAAGTTCCCCGACAGGAGCGAGGGCATTCACCTCACCTACGACGAGGTGAAATGGGCGAAATCTCCGGGACGCAAGGAGACGAAGTCAGCAGGGGATGTTCTCGCCATCGGCGATGTGATCTACGTGGCGCCGAAGGAAGTCAAGGATACGGCCGGCGTCTGGTCGCTGATGCAGATCCCCGAGGTCGGCGGCGGCCTCGTGGCGATGGACCCTCACACCGGCCGCGTGCTCGCCATCTCGGGCGGCTTCTCGTTCGCCATGAGTCAGTTCGATCGCGCCATTCAGGCCAAGCGCCAGCCCGGCTCGTCGTTCAAGCCGATCGTCTATACGGCGGCCATCGACAACGGCTACAAGCCGACGTCCATCATTCTCGATGCGCCGATCGAGATCGAGCAGGGCCCCGGCCAGGACATCTGGAAACCCGAGAACTACGAGAACGACAAGTCCTATGGACCGACGACCTTGAGGGTTGGTGTCGAGAAATCCCGCAACCAGATGACCGTGCGCCTTGCTCAGGACATGGGCATGCCGCTCATCACCGAGTATGCGCGCCGTTTAGGCGTCTACGACGACCTGCTGCCGGTGCTCGCCATGTCGCTCGGCGCGGGCGAGACGACGCTCATCAGAATGACGACGGCCTACTGCATGCTGGCAAACGGCGGCAAGCAGGTTCGCGCGACATTGATCGACCGCATTCAGGACCGGCGCGGCCGTCCCGTCTGGCGGCACGACGCACGCGCCTGCGCCGGTTGCACGGCTGAGAAATGGAGCGGTCAGGAGGAGCCGGACATCGCCGACGACCGCAAGCAGATCGTCGACCCTCATACCTCCTATCAGATGACCTCGATCATGGAGGGCGTCGTTCAGCGCGGCACGGCCACCTCTCTCAAGTCGCTGAACCGCCCGATTGCCGGCAAGACCGGCACCACGAACGAGGAGAAGGATGCCTGGTTCATCGGCTATACGCCCGACCTCGTCGTCGGTGTGTTCGTCGGCTACGACACGCCGAAGCCGATGGGCAAGGGCAATACCGGAGGCCATGTCGCGGCTCCAATCTTCGGCGATTTCATGAAGATGGTCTTGGGCGACAGTCCGCCGGTTCCCTTCCGCCAGCCGCCGGGAATCAAGCTCGTTCGTGTGAGCCTCAAGACCGGCCTCAGGGCTTTTCCGGCTGATCCCGATGCGATCACGGAGGCGTTCAAGCCGTTCGAGGAGCCGGACGATGCCTATTCCGTGATCGGCTTCTCGAACGTGGGCGAGGAGGAGCCGGTGGGCGGCGCAGCCTCGGACGCCTGGCAGCCAGGGCAGCAGCGCCCGTTGTCCGGAGGGGGACCCGGAAAAGGGCTGTGGTAAGCCGGCGCACCGGCGTCTGTTAGCGTTTACACGCTCGCGCCGCACCCGTATATGAGGCTCCTTCGATAGACACGAACTCGTTGCCCACGCGGGAGGCCACGATGCGCGCCGAGGCGCAAAAGACCGTCGACTCCATCCAAGAGGCGCTGTCGCTTCTGAGGAGGTATCTTTGACCCGGAGCACGCGGAAGAGCGTCTCGCGGAGCTGAACAAGCGCGCCGAGGACCCGGCTCTCTGGTCCAATCCCCAAAGCGCTCAGAAGGTTATGCGCCAGCGTCAGTCGCTCGAGCGCTCGCTCGCCGAGTTCCGCCGCATGGAGCAGGAGCTCGACGATGGGTTGACGCTCATCGATCTTGGCGAGGCGGAAGGCGATACCGCGGCGGTCGCGGAGGCCGAGGCGGCGCTCACGCGTCTCGACGAGGAGGCGCAGAGGCGGAGCATCGAGGCGCTCTTGTCGGGCGAGGCCGACGGCATGAACTCCTACGTCGAGGTGCATGCGGGTGCAGGTGGCACCGAGAGTCAGGACTGGGCCTCGATGCTCTTACGCATGTACATGCGCTGGGCCGAGCGGCGCGGCTTCAAGGTGAAGCTCATCGACGAGAGCCCGGGCGAGGAAGCCGGCATCAAATCGGCGACGCTCGAGATCGAGGGCGAGAACGCGTTCGGCTGGCTCAAGACGGAAGCGGGCGTGCACCGGCTGGTGCGGATCTCACCCTACGATTCCAATGCGCGCCGGCACACGAGCTTTGCTTCGGTGACAGTCTATCCGGTGATCGACGACTCGATCGACGTCGAAATCAATCCCGCCGATGTCGACATTACGTTCGCGCGCTCGTCCGGTGCCGGCGGTCAGCATGTGAACCGCACCGAATCCGCCGTTCGTCTCGTCCACAAGCCGACCGGCATCGTCATCTTCGCCCAGGAGCAGCGCTCGCAGCACCAGAACAAGGAGATCGCCTTCAAGCGGCTCAAGGCTCGTCTTTATGAACGCGAATTGAAACGGCGTGAGGAGAAGGCCAATGCCGAGCAGGCGGCCAAGACCGATATCGGCTGGGGCCACCAGATCCGCTCCTATGTGCTGCAGCCCTATCAGCTGGTGAAGGACCTGCGCACGGGCGCGAGCAGCACGAGCCCCTCGGACGTGCTCGATGGCGAGATCGATCCGTTCATCGAGGCGACGCTCTCCCATCGCATCAAGGGCGGGGGCGAGACCGCGGCCGTAGCCGACCTCGATTAAGTTCGCTCGCCGTCAAATCTCAATTCACGATTCCCTCTTCGGCCGGGATGACATCACGATTCATTCCGGGCGGAGCGATGGCAGGCGCCATCGCGTAGACCCGGGACCCAGGGCGAGCTCGCGCTTTTTCCAACGTGCGGGGGCCGGGGGAGAGGAGCACGTCACTGGAGGATGACATCTCACCGGGTGCGTGCTTCTGCTCCTTACTCCCACTCGATCGTTCCCGGCGGTTTGCTCGTCACGTCGTAGACGACGCGGTTGACGCCGCGCACCTCGTTGATGATGCGGGTCGCGACGCGGGAGAGGAAGCCCATGTCGAAGGGGTAGAAGTCGGCGGTCATGCCGTCGACGGAGGTGACGGCGCGCAGGCCCAGCACGTGGTCGTAGGTGCGCCCGTCGCCCATGACGCCCACGGTGCGCACCGGGAGCAGCACGGCGAACGCCTGCCAGATGGCGTCGTAGAGACCGGCCTTCCTGATCTCGTCGAGGTAGACGGCGTCGGCCTTTCTCAGGATGTCGAGCTTCTCTGGCGTGATCTCGCCGGGAATGCGGATGGCGAGCCCCGGGCCCGGGAAGGGATGGCGGCCGACGAAGGCATCGGGCAGGCCGAGCTCGCGCCCAAGCGCTCGCACCTCGTCCTTGAACAGCTCGCGCAGAGGCTCGACGAGCTTCATGTTCATGCGCTCGGGGAGGCCGCCCACATTGTGGTGCGACTTGATGGTGACCGAAGGCCCGCCGGTGAACGACACGCTCTCGATCACGTCGGGATAGAGCGTGCCCTGGGCCAGGAAATCGGCGCCGCCGATCCTCTTTGCCTCCGCCTCGAATACGTCGATGAAGTGCTTGCCGATGGTCTTGCGCTTCGTCTCCGGATCGGAAACGCCGGCGAGCGCGCCGAGGAACTGAGCGGACGCGTCGACGTGCACGAGCGGAATATTGTAGTGCCCGCGGAAGAGGTCGACAACTTGCTCGGCTTCGCCCAATCGCATGAGACCGTGATCGACGAGCACGCAGGTCAACTGATCGCCGACCGCCTCGTGGATGAGCACGGCCGCCACCGCGCTGTCGACGCCACCCGACAACCCGCAGATGACGCGGCCCTTGCCGACCTGGTTGCGGATTTTTGCGATCATCTCGCGCCGGTAGGCGGCCATGGTCCAGTCGGACTTCAAGCCCGCGATGCGGTGAACGAAATTGGAAAGCAGTTTGGCGCCGTCGGGCGTGTGCACCACCTCGGGATGGAACTGCACGGCGTAGAAGCGGCGCGCCTCGTCGGCGACCGCGGCAAAGGGCGCGTTCTCGCTCACGGCGATGACCTTGAAGCCCTCGGGCAGCCGGGTCACGCGATCCCCGTGGCTCATCCACACCTGATGGCGCTCGCCCATAACCCAAACGCCGTCGAACAAGGGGCTCGTCTCGCGCACGTCCAGAGTCGCACGGCCAAACTCGCGATGATGTCCGCTCTCGACCTTGCCGCCCAATTGCTCGGCCATGGTTTGCTGGCCGTAGCAGATGCCGAGCACGGGGATGCCGGCCGTGAATACGGCGTCCGGCGCGCGCGGGCTCTCTGCTTCGGTGACGGACGCCGGTCCGCCCGACAGGATGACCGCCTTGGGCGCGAGCCTGGCGAACGCCGCCTCGGCGTTCTGGTAAGGGTGGATCTCGCAATAGACGCCCGCCTCGCGCACGCGGCGCGCGATCAGCTGGGTCACCTGGCTGCCAAAGTCGATGATGAGGACAGAGGTCGTCATGGGCGATGTCAAGGGTTCATAGAGTTGGAGTGAGCGCGCCATCATCCCGGCCGAAGCGGTCATGCGCCAGCGTGAACGCGTAGAGCCGGGACTCAGCACGCCCCTCGCACTCTCGAGCCGGGATAGACCACCGGAGCGTTGCAGCGTCAAGCCTGCGCGGGGCACTCGTCGACGGGACAATCCGCGCTGTCCCCGCTTGACCGGAAGCATGGCGAGGAAACGGCCGGCCCGCTCTTGATGTCCAGGTGCTGTGGATCGAACGCTTGATTCCCGCGCGAAGTGTGGCCAGGCGTTCGTCATCCCAGAGCCCGAGCCGGGCCTTGGGCAAAGCCCTAGGAGGAGGGATCAGTGATGTCCGAGGCTTCCGTCGTGATGGTGCTCGCCGCTGCTCTCCTGACCGCTGTTGCAACCGGGCTTGGCGCGCTGCCGTTTCTCGTCGTCCGGAGCCTCAGCCTCTTCTGGGTCTCGATCGCCAATGCGGTCGCGGGCGGCCTCATGTTCGCCGCCACCCACAGCCTCGTCGCGGAAGGGATCGCGCTCTCGCCTGGCCGTCTCATACTCGGCATGGCGCTGGGGCTCGCCGGCATTCTCTTCGCCAAGCGCTGGCTGGACGATGCCGAGCACGCGGAGATCGCCAGCCTTTCGGGCATGAATGCGCGCAAGGGGTTCCTGATCATCGCCGTCATGACCGCGCATTCTTTCGCTGAAGGGGTCGGTGTCGGCGTGTCGTTCGGCGGATCGGCGGAGCTTGCAGCCTTCATCACCGCGGCAATTGCCGTCCACAACATTCCTGAAGGCCTCGCCATCAGCCTCGTACTGGTGCCGCGCGGCACGCCCGTATGGAAAGCGGCCACTTGGAGCATCTTCACGAGCCTGCCGCAGCCCATTGCCGCGGTGCCATCCTATCTCGCGGTCGAGGCTTTTGAGCCGTTCCTGCCGGTAGGCTTCGGCATCGCCGCGGGCGCCATGATCTGGATGGTGTTCGCGGAGCTCATTCCCGACGCCAACAAGAATGCCTCTTCGAGCACGGTCGGCATGGTGGTGACGCTCTCGTTCGCGCTCATGCTGGCGTTCCAATATCTCCTGCTCAAGGCGTGACGCCCGGAACCCCGCGAGACAGGCGGGTTAGGCTGGCGCTCATGCGGCCGCGTCGGTCTGAGCGGCGGCCTGGGTCTTCGCGACGATGCCGAGACGCTCGACGGCCGACTGCAGAATTTGGGCGAGCAGATCCGCATAGCGCCAGCCCTGCCAGCCCGCCATGATGTTGAGCTTGCCGTCCCAGCACCAGCCGGGGTTCGGGTTGACCTCGAGGAGCTTAATCTCGCCCCTGGCGTCGGCACGGAAGTCGAAGCGCGCATAGTCGCGGCAACCCATGCGCTCGAACAGCCGGGCGGAATGTTCGACGAGCTGCTGCTGGGCGATCTCGGAGATCTCCGCCTCGTGATAGCGGACGTCCTTCCAATAGGGGCTCTCGGGATCCCACTTGGATTCGTAGCCGAGGATCCTCGGCAAGGCCGGATCGAGCCGTGAATAGTCGACCTCCAGGATCGGCAGCGCGCGAAGGCCCTGCTCGGGATTGCCGATGAGGCTCACCGAGTACTCCGCGCCCGTCAGGTACTCCTGCACCAGCACGGGGCGCTTCGGGAACTCGGCGCGCAGCTTTTCGAGGTACTCGATCAGCGCGCGCTCGTTCCCGACCACGGCGTCCTTGGTGATGCCCTGCGAGCTGTCTCCGGTGTTGGGCTTCAAGAGTGCAGGAAACACCGAGGGAAGCGTCGCGCCCTGGTCGCCTGGGCGTACATAGGTTTCGAGCGGCACCGGCACGTCGAGGGTCATGGCGACGGCCCGCACGAGACCTTTGTCGTAGCAGGCACCGAGGCAGGCCGGCGCGCCGCCGGTATAGGCAATCCCGAGCGCGTCCAGCATCGCTGGAATATGCATCTCCTTGAACGGGTCGTTGTTGAAGCCCTCGTCGCAGAGATTGAAGACGAGATCGGTTCTGAGCTCGGAAAGATCGCGCTCGAGCGTGGCGTGGTTGTCGAGATAGCGGAATGTGTACTGAGTGAGCTCCGAGAGCGCGTCCCTGAGGCGCCGGACGGTCTCGTGATCCTCGGGATTGAAGGTGCCGTTGCGCTTCACCTGGTCGGGAAGACGCGGGTCGCCGAGGAGCACCGTCACATCGATCTTCTGCAGCTTGCCCCTGGGCTTGCGGGCCGGAAGTTGAGGCGCATCCGCGGAGAGGAGGAGCCGGCGCGCCATCATGCCTAGATCCTGGTCGCGGTCTGAGAGCGCCTCCGTGCTGCCGTGGTGGCGGATGTTGCGGAAGCCGCATTTCTCCATAAGCTTGGCGATGCTCTCGCGCGTGTAGAGGCGCTCGGCATAGAACTGGTCGGCGATCACGCCCATCTCGTCGTGGACGATTACCTCGCGGCTGATGAGACGCTCGCGATCAGCCGCAAGCGAGCGCTCGCGGCAGACGAAATGATGCTCGTCGATCCATTCCCAGGAGCGGCGCTCGAAATTGTCGGCCATATAGGCGCCGTCGGTGATGTCGAGCACGATCTGACCGCTGGGACGCAACAGCTTGCCGACCGTCGTCAGGACCTTCTCGTCGTCCTGCTTGTTCGAGAAATAGCCGAACGAGTTGCCCATGATGGCGACGCAGTCGAAGCTCGCCTCCTGTAGCCGGGGCGTGCGGGCATCACCCTCCTTGAATACCACCTGAAGGCTCTCCGCTTGCGCCCGCTTCTTGGCGAGACGGATCAAATAGCGCGAGCGGTCGACGCCAGTGACGTTCTTGAAGCCGCGGCGCGCCAGCTCGAGACAGTGCCGCCCCTGACCGCAGCAGAGATCGAGGATCTGGCTTGCAGGCTGGATGGCGGCCGCGGCGACGATGAAATCCACCTCGCGGCGCGTGTTCTCGGTGTTCTCGACGACATCGCCGTCGGTCTTTACGTAAAGGGCATTGAACAGCTTGCGCCACCATTCCGCCGGCAGATGCTGCTCGAGATCGGCGACGGGCCCGAGACAGGATCGCGCGCTCGAGCGGCGGGACTTCTTCGCCTTGACGGCGAGGGCGGGGGCCGGCTGGGTCTTGGGCGCGGTGGCCATGCTGGACGGGTGTCCCTCTCGAGGCCGGCGCCTTAGCCCGGCCGTTGTCACGCGACCCCCCTGGGATGCCGCTGCGGCGGATACTTATTGCGCGATTGCGGCATTGCAAGTAGGGGGCAGCGAATTGCGGTGGACGTCGCGGCAGGCGTTGCCGAGAGCACGCACCTCGCTCATCAATCCCGTTCCTCCGAGGCTTGCAGGAGTGCCACGAAGAAGCCATCGGTGCCGTGAGTGGCGGGCGTGAGCAGAAGCGTTTGGCTGCTCCCGTCGGCCGATTCGGGGGGCGCTCCGCCGCCCATCGCGCCGGCCCAGGCCTCGGCCGGCGGCACGACGCGAAAGCGCCCCTCTTCGGAGAGGAAACGGGCCACCTGGCCGGTATTCTCCTCCGGCAACACGGAGCAGGTGACGTAGGCAAGCCGGCCGCCGGGTTTCACGAGCCGGGCTGCGACGTCGAGAACCGCGCGCTGCTCCTTCTGCCGCTCGGCCACACTCTGAGGCTTGAGACGCCATTTGATGTCCGGCCGCCGGCGCCACGTCCCCGTCCCGGTGCATGGGGCATCGATGAGGACGGCGTCGAAGCGCGGCCCCAGGGCCTCGAGCCCGGCTCGATCGCCGGCGCGCAGGACCTGGACGTTGCGCACGCCAGCGCGCCTCAAACGCTCGAAGATGGGCTTCAGGCGGTTGCGGTCCTCGTCATAGGCGTAGATCTGGCCCTTGTTCTGCATGGCGGCGGCGAGTGCCAGCGTTTTTCCACCCGCGCCGGCGCAGAGATCGAGCACCTGCAGGCCGGGTTTTGCACCGGTGAGGAGCGCGGCGATCTGCGAGCCCTCGTCCTGGATCTCGAACCAGCCGGCCTGGAAGGCGGCCTCGGCCTCGAGGTTCGGCGTGCGCTGCGGACCCGAGGGTGGTGCAACCCTGAGGCCCACCGGCGAGTAGGGCGTCTCGGCAGGAGCAAAGTCCGACAGGGCCTTCGCGACCTTGTCGCGCGTCGCCTTGAGCGCATTGACGCGGAGGTCGGCCGGCGCTCTCCGGGCCATCGCCTGCCCCTCGGCCACGGCGCGGCCGGCGAATGTGCGCTCGAACGACGGCCACAGCCACTCTGGAACGTCGGCCTTCACGAAGTCGGGCGCTGCATCGAGCGAGCGGGTCAGTCCAGCCATCTCCACCTCGGTGAGAGGCTCGGGGGCAAAGCGCGAGCCATCGCAGAGCTCGGCGATCCTCTCGGTGGCGAGGCCCAATGCGGGCGCTGCCACTCCCAACGCCAGGGCGCGGGGCGCGTCGCTCTCCATGCGCCAGGAGATCGAGCTTTTGCGGCGCAGAGCGTCGTAGACGAGGCCGCCGATGGCATTACGATCGCCGGAGCCCGCGAAGCGATGCGCCTTGCCCCAGTCGGCGAGCGCCAGCGCGACGGGGCGGTGCCGGTCGAGGATGTCCTCGAGCACCTCGATTGCCGCTGCGATCCGCCCGCCAGGCTGCATCGCGGGCTCCGCTCAGGCGCTGCCACCAACGGAGAGGGCGAACCTCATCCACATGGCCACGAGCACGAGCGATCCGGCGAGATAGGCATAGAAGCGGGGCTGGACGCGATTGCCGGTGGTATGAATGAAGGCGTGGACGAAACGCAGAATCACGAACAGCCAGGCCAGCCAGATCAGCGTGTCGTCTACCCGGCTGGTGACGAGTGCGAGCGCAACGAGCACGTAGAAGAGGAGCGGCAGCTCGAGCTGATTGTGAAACGCGTTGGAGATCTGTGTTGCGCGCTCGGGCCACACCCGCTGCCCAAGGGCGATATCGGGAACCCTCACCTCGCGCCGCTTCAGCGCGGAGATGCGCTCGTAGGCCATCCAGAACTGCAGAAAGAACGTGAGCCCGATCTGGACAAGAACAGGCAGAAGAATGCGCGTCGCAGTCATGTCGCTTCCCTTTGGTGAGGACCGGTTCAGGTCCGGCGAAGACCTATCATACCGGCGTGCGTTTGGTTCGCTAGTCGGCCACTACACTGCCGTCATCGCCGCGAAGGCGGCGACCCGTCCAATGAGGCCGAAGAGAAATCTGCTACTGAGACAGGCCGCCGCCTGCGCGGTGGTGACGAGGGGGTGAGGGCGGTCAATCAAGCTCACAGCCGTATCAGACGCCGTTCGGATAGTTCGGGCTTTCGCGCGTGATGAGCACGCCGTGCGCATGGCTTTCGTGCATGGCGGCCGGCGAGATGCGCACGAACTCGGCGCGCTTCCTCAATTCCTCGAGTGTCTTCGAGCCGGTGTAGCCCATGCCGGCTCTGAGGCCGCCCACAAGCTGGTGCAGCACGGCGCCGACAGGTCCCTTGTAGGGCACTTGCCCTTCGACGCCCTCGGGCACCAGTTTCAACATGTCCTTCACTTCCGCCTGGAAATAGCGGTCGGCGGACCCGCGCGCCATGGCGCCGACCGAGCCCATGCCGCGATAGGCTTTGTAGGTGCGGCCCTGGTAAAGGTAGGTCTCGCCCGGCGCCTCGTCGGTGCCTGCGAGCAGCGAGCCGATCATGACCACGTCGGCACCAGCCGCGAGCGCCTTCACGATGTCGCCCGAGTAGCGGATGCCGCCGTCGGCAATGATGGGAACGTCGTGCTTCTTCGCCTCCGCTACACAGTTCATGATGGCGGTGAGCTGCGGCACGCCGACACCAGCGACGATACGTGTCGTGCAGATCGAGCCGGGCCCGATGCCGACCTTCACCGCGTCGGCGCCCGCGTCAATGAGAGCGCGCGTGGCTGCTGCCGTCGCCACATTGCCGGCAACCACCTGCACCGCGTTCGAAAGCTTCTTGATGCGTGTCACGGCGTCCAGCACCGACCTCGAATGCCCGTGCGCGGTATCGACGACGATCAGGTCGCAGCCGGCGGCGATGAGCCGCTCGGTGCGCTCGAAGCCGTCCTCGCCGACGGTCGTTGCGGCCGCGGCCCGGAGGCGGCCATCGGCGTCCTTGCAGGAGTTGGGATAGCGCTGGGCCTTCTCGATATCCTTGACGGTGATGAGACCGATGCAGTGGTAGTCGTCATCGACGACGAGCAGCTTCTCGATGCGGTGCTGGTGGAGGAGCTTGCGGGCCTCGTCGCGGGTGACCGAGCGCTTCACGGTGACGAGCTTATCCTTAGTCATCAACTCGGAAACGGGCTGCCTGGTATTGGTCGCAAAGCGCACGTCCCGGTTGGTCAGGATGCCGACCAGCTTGCCGCCTGACCTTCCGCTCCTCGGCGGCTCGACCACGGGAATGCCCGAGATGCCATGATCAGCCATCAGCTTCAAAGCGTCCGCGAGCCTGGCCTCCGGATGGATGGTGACCGGATTGAGGACGATCCCGCTCTCGTATTTCTTGACGAGCGCGACATGGCGGGCCTGCTCCTCGGGGGCGAGGTTGCGGTGCATCACGCCGACGCCGCCTTCTTGAGCCATTGCGATCGCAAGGCGCGCCTCAGTCACGGTGTCCATGGCCGAGGATACGATGGGAATATTGACCTTGATGGATCTTGTGAGCTTCGAGGACACGTCCGCCTGACCCGGCATGACCTCGGACGCAGCCGGAACCACGAGCACGTCATCGAATGTCAGAGCAAGCCCCAAATCGCCTTCGATTGGGCTTTTGGCCATGAATTGTCTCCCTGATTGGGGCCTGCGAGAGCGGCAGGCGGTGACAGATCGCGCGCCTCATGCGGCCGTGGCGCGATCGATGTCGGCACCCCTATATCATCCGAGTCGGAAGAGGGGAAGGGAGCGTTCCGCACGCGCTGTTCATGACAAGAATAAACCGACTTTCCTGCTGCTCAACGTAACACTGTTACACCTCGCCGGAGCTGATCGCGTCCCGGAAAAAAATCAATTGGACCTCACAGAGTGGACCGGCTATCTAAGGATCGGCTCAGGGGACTCTGAGCACTGCAATTGGAGGAAACACCACATGAAGATTTGGACGAAGCCCGCCGTGCGCGAGCAGGAAGTTGGCCTCGAGGTCACCAGCTACCTCCCGGCTGAGATCGACATCATCTAACGATGATGACGATCGGCTCGTGCACTGACGAGCTTGAGCACGGCGGCCCGACAAGGTGCCGCCGTTGTGCTTTTTATGAGCCCCTTTCCAACTTCGGAATCCGCGACTGTCAGCGCCCTCGCTGGAAACCCGTAGCCAGCACGTAGAGCTCGGCCGAGTCCCTCCGACTCGCCGGCGGCTTCACGTGACGCACCGTCGCGAACGAGCGCTTCAAGAGATCGAGCAGCTCACGCTCCGTTCCGCCCTGGAACACTTTCGCAAGAAAAACTCCACCCGGCTCGAGGACGCCGATCGCAAAGTGCGCGGCCGCCTCCGCCAGTCCCATGATGCGCAAGTGATCCGTGGCCTTGTGCCCGACGGTCGGTGCCGCCATGTCGGACAGCACGGCGTCGGCGCGATGTCCGCGCAGAAGGCGGATCAACCGCTCCTCGGCGTCATCGCCGGTGAAATCCAATTCGACGATTTCGACGCCTGCGATTGGCTCCATGCCGAGATAGTCGATCGCGACCACCTGCCCCTCGCCGGTGACCGACCTGACACGCTCGGCCGCGACCTGGCTCCAGCCGCCGGGCGCCGCGCCGAGATCGACGACGCGCATGCCCGGCTTCAAGAGCCGGTGCTTGTTGTCGATCTCGAGGAGCTTATAGGCAGCGCGCGAGCGGTAGCCTTCGCGCTTGGATGCGCTGACGTAGGGATCGTTGAGCTGGCGCTCAAGCCAGCGCTGCGAGGAGGCCGTCCGGCTCCGGGCCGTCTTGACCCGGACGCGCATCTGGCGCTGCCCGCCGCCGGGGCCTTTCGGCTTCTGTGGCTTGCCGCTCATCGTCTCGAGCCACGTCCGCCGCGCCGCCGCCGGCCCACGCGGAATACGCCATCCTCGCTCATGAGTCGGGTCAGGATGCCCTCGCGCAGGCCGCGATCGGCAACGCGCAGCCGCTCGGCCGGCCAGACCTTGAGAATCGCCTCGAGAATGGCACATCCGGCGAGCACGAGGTCCGCGCGCTCCTCTCCGATGCAGGGCTCGGCGATGCGCTCCTCGTAGCTGCGCTGGACGAGATCGGCCGTGATCCTTCGGACCTCGCCCGAATCGAGCCAGCATCCGTCGACACGCGAGCGATCGTAGCGCAGGAGCCCGAGACGGATGCCGGCGACCGTCGTGACCGTGCCCGAGGTTCCGAGCAGGTGCACGTTGGAGCCCGCGAGCCGCTCGGAGAAGCGGTGCTTCTCCTCGAAGGGATGGATAAGCCTCATCACCTCTTCGACCATCGCGTCGAAGATGTCCGGCGTGACGTAGCGTCCACCGAACCGCTCCGCAAGCGTGACGACGCCAGCCGGAAGCGATGTCCAGGCCGCGATGGCGTGCCCGCCGTCGAGCCACTCCATGAGACTGGCATGGCCGTTGGCTCCGAGCCGGCGCATGTCGAGCCAGATGAGCTCGGACGATCCCCCGCCGATATCGAAGACGAGCACGTACTCGGCCCCGTAGTCGATCAGCGAGGCGCAGCCCGACACCGCGAGCTTGGCCTCGGCCTCGCGGCTCAGGATCTCGATTGCGAGGCCCGTCTCGCGGCGGACCCGGCTCAGAAACGACTGGCCGTTCTCGGCGACGCGGCAGGCCTCGGTCGCCACGCAGCGCACGCGCGAGACATTCGCGCGCGCGAGCTTCCCCGCACATACCCGCAGGGCATCGACCGTCCGGTCCATCGCGGCTTCGGCGAGCCGGCCCGAGTGAGAGACGCCCTCGCCCAGCCGGATGATGCGCGAGAAGGCATCGACCACCCGGAAGCCGCGTCGTGACGGGCGCGCCAAGAGAAGGCGGCAATTGTTGGTGCCGAGATCGAGGGCGCCATAGACCTGTCCCGGGAACCCGGATGGGCCGCCGCCGCGGCCGGATCGCGCCAGTCCATCCCCGCCGCCTCGGCCGGGAGGGTGCATCCCGCCAGCGGCATGGGCGAAGGTTCCCGCGAAATGGGAGGACGGCCCCTCAAAACCGCCCGGCTCGCCAGAGGTTTGGCAGCCGTTGTCGCTCGTCGGCCCGTCCACGGTCTTCCCCAGTGCCTGGATCCGGGCTCCTCGCGCGATGGCGCGCGTGCCCTCCCGTCAGGCAACTTTCTGGTTGCTACTTGAGAGGCACTGTAGCATCCCGAAACCTGGGGTAAAGAAAAACCGCCACGCACGCTGAACAGCGCTTAGTGTCGAGATCGATCTCAAAGGGCGCCCGCGAAAGCTCCATGCCTGAAATTCGAGCACACTTCAGGGGGGCCACGGCCGCCAGCGCTCTAAAGTGCCACGTGCGGAGCCCGGACTGCGTCCTCGCGTCGGCCAAGGCGGCCGCCGTCACGTTTCGAGTGCGTCTCGTCGCCTCGGCCGCCGCCTGTCTCTTGCTCCCACTCTCTGCATCCGCAGGCGAGCTGTCGGATGCGCGCGTGGCCGCGCTGGTGGCCGCCTATCCCGAGCAGCTCGAGCGCATCGACGGCGCCGATCTCGTCTGGCGCGACGGCACACGCATGAGACTCGACGACGGCAAGGGCCAGAAGACCCTCGATGCCTGGCTCGAGGAGCCCGATATCGAGGACATGCTGCGTTTTCCCTATCCTGCCGCGACGGAGGCAGTAGCGCCGGGGCGCGATATCGATCCCGGCCGGGCCCGCAACGCCGCCTTCTTCGAGAAGATGTACGGCGACTGCCGCAAGGGCGAGGTCGCGACGAGCCTTGCCGAGATCGTTTGGCTGGCTGGGAAGGCGCCCCGGAAGCTCCGTGTCACCCGCATCAATCGCGTCGACGAGCGGCTTGCGGCGGTCTCGGCGGAGCTCGACCGATTGCCCGATCGATTCGACGTCTATCTGACACCTTCGGCGGGAACCTACAATTGCCGTGTCATTGCCGGCACCGATCGCGTCTCGGCGCACGGCTACGCCATTGCCATCGATATCGCGGTCGCACGCTCGCACTATTGGCGCAATGTCAAGCCCGAAGCGGACGGCGGCTACCTGTGGCGCAACGCCATTCCGCGCGAGATCGTCGACATCTTCGAGAGGCACGGCTTCATCTGGGGCGGGCGCTGGTACCATTACGACACCATGCACTTCGAGTACCGCCCCGAGCTTATGCCAAGGCCGGGCGCGCCATGAGGCGTGCTGCTGAAGCGTCTGACGTCCCGGAAGGCCGCCTGTGGCTTCGTCCTTCAGTTTCAGCTTTTGCTCGTTTCAGCTTCCTGGTTCATGCGTCTCCGAGAAGTCCCGGAAGGCCGCTTGCGACCCACCCCTTGAGCTGTTATGAACCCGCCTCCGGCCGGACCCCGGGGGCCCACGCCCCCGTCCCGCCCCGATCCCGGCTTTGGGGGATCGTCTAATGGTAGGACTGCAGACTCTGACTCTGCCTGTCTAGGTTCGAATCCTAGTCCCCCAGCCAAAACAGAATAAATCGTTTGATTTCAAAAAGTTCACTCATTTCGCGCTTCGCGGTACACCAGGCTGTACACCTTCAGGTACACCAGAAATTCGAACACCTACCGAGCGCTCAACGCACCAGAATAGGGCGAGACTTTCTCATCCCGCCCCCTGTCAGGCGAGCTGACATCGGGCGGTCGCTGTCCCCCCATGTGGGGCAACTTCGGCAGTCGTGACTGTGTCCGGGCGCCTGCCCCCTCAGAACTCAGGTCGAGAGACGCTCTAGTGCGCGCGCCGCGATGGGCTCGAGCCCCTTGCCGCCTTCGGCCATGCGCTTGGCGATCATGGCGCGCATGCGCGGGTCCCAGAACTTGCTAATGTGCTCGGCCGTCATCTCGACCGCCTTCTCCTCACCCTGTATGGCGAGGTTCTTGGCAATCTGGTTCGCCATCATGACGAGCTTGTCAGCAGGCTGCATGGGACTGGGTCTCTCGAATTGAACGCGACTTGCGGATGGGACCCTCAATGGGACTCACTGGCTCGGCGACGATGCGGTGGGGATGGGTGAACACCTCGAAACCGTCGTCGCGGGCGATACCGATGATCGTGATGCCGGCTTCATCCGCGACGCGCAGCGCGAGAGCGGTCGGTGCCGAAACGGCGACGAGCACCGGCGCGCCCATGTTGGCGGCCTTCTGCACCAGTTCGACCGAAACCCGGCTCGTCACGGCGATGAGCCCGGTTTGTGGATCGATAGTCCCGCGCGACAGGGCGCCCATGAGCTTGTCGAGGGCATTGTGACGGCCGACATCCTCGCGCAGCGCGATGAGGCCGTGCCTAAGCGTCCAGAACCCTGCGGCGTGCAAGGCTCGAGCTTCGGCGTTCAGCCGTTGTGCGGGGGCGAGCGAGGCGACCGCGGCTTGAATCTCGATGGCGCTGACCCTGAGATCGGCGCTGACGGGCTTCAATTCGGGAAGCGCTTGATCCAGGCTCTCGACTCCGCAGATGCCGCAACCAACAGGGCCTAGCAGCGCCCGGCGCCGCTGCGCGATCCGGCGCCCCGCGTTGGGAGCCAGCCACATGCGAAGCTCGATACCGTTCGGCTGCTCGACGATATCGAGGCTCGCGATCTCGTCAGGGCTCTCGATCTTGCCTTCGGCCAGGCTGAACCCCAAGGCGAAGTCCTCGAGGTTCAGTGGCGTCGCCATCATGACCGCGTGGGTCGAGCCGTCGTAGACGAGCGCAATGGGCGTCTCCTCGGCGATGACGCGCTGCGAGACGGTCATTGCATCGTCCCGAATCCGGAGGCTCGGCAGGGATTGGATCGGCTCCGTCATGAGGTCTACTCCGCCGCTTCGGGAGAAACGATCCGCCGGCTTCTCTCGGAGAACGCGCCATACTGCTTTTGGTAGTCGGTGGGACCATTGGAGCGCGAGACCTGCACCGCCGTCACCTTGTACTCGGGGCAGTTGGTCGCCCAATCGGAAAAGTCCGTTGTGATGACGTTGGCCTGTGTCATGGGGTGATGGAACGTGGTGTAGACGACGCCGGCGGCTACTCGATCCGTAATGAGTGCGCGCAAGGCCGTCTCGCCGGCGCGGCTTCTCACCGTTACCCAGTCGCCATCCTTGACGCCGCGCTGCTCGGCGTCGTGCGGGTTGATCTCTAGCCGGTCCTCCTCGTGCCAGACGACGTTGTCGGTTCGCCGCGTCTGGGCGCCGACGTTGTATTGCGACAGGATGCGGCCCGTCGTCAGGATCAGCGGATAGCGAGCCCCCGTCCTCTCATCGGTCGGCACGTACTCGGTCAGCATGAAGCGGCCACGGCCGCGCGTGAACTCCTCGGTGTGCATGACGGGGAAGCCCTCGGGGTGCGCATCGTTGCACGGCCACTGGACGGAACCGAGCTTGTCGAGCTTCTCGAACGATACGCCGGTAAAGGTCGGCGTCAGCCGCGCGATTTCGTCCATGATCTCGCTGGCGCGCGTATAGTTCCAGCGCAGGCCCAGCTCCTTGGCGATGAGCTGCGTCACCTCCCAGTCGGCGTAGCCGTTCTTGGGCGTCATGACTTTGGTCACGCGCTGGATACGACGCTCGGCGTTGGTGAAGGTGCCGTCCTTCTCCAAGAAAGTGCAGCCGGGCAGGAAAACGTGAGCGTAGTTGGCCGTCTCGTTGAGGAAAAGATCCTGCACGACGACGCATTCCATGGCCGCGAGGCCGGTCGAGACGTGGTGCGTATCGGGATCGGACTGCAGAATGTCCTCTCCCTGGATGTAGATGGCCTTGAAGCTGCCGTCGACGGCGGCATCCAGCATGTTCGGGATGCGCAGACCCGGCTCGGAGTCGATCTTGCAGCCCCATGCGCTCTCGAACAACGCCCGCGCAGCAGCATCCGAGACGTGCCTGTATGCGGTGAGCTCGTGCGGGAATGAGCCCATGTCGCAGGCGCCCTGCACGTTGTTCTGGCCGCGCAGCGGATTCACACCGACGCCGGGACGCCCGATGTTTCCTGTCGCCATCGCCAAGTTGGCAATGGCCATCACGGTCGTCGAGCCCTGGCTGTGTTCGGTGACGCCGAGGCCGTAGTAGATGGCCGCGTTGCCGCCGGTTGCGTAGAGGCGGGCTGCCTCCCGGACATCCTTCGCGGGCACGCCGGTGAATTTCTCCATCTCTTCGGGAGAGTTCTTGGGCAACGATACGAAATCAGCCCACTCCTTGAACTCGTTCCAATTGCAGCGGTGACGGACGAAGCTCTCGTTGACGAGCTTCTCGGTGACGATGACATGCGCCATCGACGTCAGCAGCGCCACGTTCGTGCCCGGTTGAAGCGGCAGATGATACGACGCTTCGACGTGTGGCGAGCGCACGATGTCGGTCCGTCGCGGATCGGCTACGATGAGCTTGGCTCCCTGACGCAGGCGCTTTTTCATGCGGCTCGCAAACACAGGGTGGCCGTCGGTCGGGTTGGCGCCGATGATCATGATCACGTCGCAGTGCTCGACCGAGTCGAAGTCCTGCGTGCCGGCCGACTCGCCGAACGTGGACTTGAGGCCGTAGCCGGTCGGCGAGTGACAGACGCGGGCGCAGGTATCGACGTTGTTGACCCCGAAGCCCTGGCGAATGAGCTTCTGCACGAGGAAAATGTCCTCGTTCGTGCAGCGCGACGACGTGATGCCGCCCACTGCCCCCTTGCCGTACTTTTTCTGAATGCGCTTGAATTCGGAAGCGACGCGCTTGATGGCCTCGTCCCACGTCGTCTCGCGCCACGGATCGGTGATCTTGTCGCGCACCATCGGCTTCATGATGCGGTCGCGGTGCGTGGTGTAGCCGTAGGCGAAGCGGCCCTTGACGCAGGAGTGGCCACGGTTCGCCTTGCCGTCCTTCCAAGGCACCATGCGCACCACTTCCTCGCCGCGCATCTCGGCCTTGAACGAGCAGCCGACGCCGCAGTAGGCGCATGTGGTGATGGCCGAGTGCTCGGGCTGGCCGATCTCGATCAGGCTCTTCTCGGAAAGCGTGGCCGTGGGGCAGGCCTGCACACAAGCGCCGCACGAGACGCATTCCGAATTCAGGAACTGCTCGTCCATACCTGCCGACACGCGGCTGTCGAAGCCACGGCCCGAAATGGTGAGCGCGAACGTGCCCTGCACCTCCTCGCACGCACGTACACAGCGATTGCAGACGATACATTTCGACGGGTCGTAGGTGAAATAGGGGTTCGAGATGTCCTTCTTGATGTAGAGCGGATTTGGAGCGCGGCCGTTCTCCTCGAAGACGTGGTTCTCGCCCTTGTAGCCGTAGCGCACGTCACGCAATCCCGCGGCGCCGGCCATGTCCTGCAGCTCGCAGTCGCCATTGGCGGCGCAGGTGAGGCAGTCGAGCGGATGGTCGGAGATGTAGAGTTCCATCACGCCTTTGCGGATGTCCTTGAGGCGCGGGGTCTGGGTCTTGACCTTGATGCCGGGCGCAACGGGCGTGGTGCACGACGCGGGCGTACCCGCCCGGCCTTCGATCTCGACGAGACACAGGCGGCAGGAGCCGAAGCTGTCGAGCATGTCGGTGGCGCAGAGCTTGGGGATGGTGGTCCCCATGGTCATCGCTGCCCGCATGATCGACGTGCCGGCGGGCACCGTCACCTGCTCGCCGTCGATGGTGAGCGTGACCATCTCCTCGGACGTCGAGGCGGGCGTGCCGTAGTCGGTTTCCTTGATCAGCGAATGGGGTGTATCGAGCGTTATGGCATCACTCCGCTGCTGCGGGAAGCTTCCGCTTCCGGCCGAAGTCTTCAGGAAAATGGGCAAGCGCACTCATGACGGGATAGGGCGTGAACCCGCCGAGCGCACACAACGAGCCGAACTTCATGGTGTTGCAGAGATCTTCGACGACCGCGAGGTTGGCGTCCCGGCTGGTCCCGGCGATGACCTTGTCCATGGTCTCGCGCCCGCGCACGGCACCGATGCGGCACGGCGTGCACTTGCCGCAGCTCTCGATGGCGCAGAAATCGAACGCGAAGCGCGCCTGCTTGGCCATGTCGACCGTGTCATCGAACACCACGACGCCTGCATGTCCGATCAGGCCATCGCGCGCTGCGAAGGCTTCATAGTCAAAAGGCGTGTCGAAGTAGCCGCGCGGGAAGTAAGCGCCGAGCGGCCCACCGACCTGCACGGCCTTTACGGGGCGGCCCGTTGTAGTTCCGCCGCCAATGTCATCGACAAGCACGCCGAGTGTGATGCCGAAGGCCGTCTCGAACAGGCCGCCATGCTTGATGTTGCCGGCGAGCTGGATCGGCATCGTGCCACGCGACCGGCCCATGCCGTAGTCGGCGTAAGCCTTTGCACCCTCGGCGAGGATGAATGGAACGGCTGCGAGAGACAGCACGTTGTTGATCACGGTCGGCTGGCCGAATAGACCCTTGTGCGCGGGAAGCGGCGGCTTGGCGCGCACGATGCCGCGCTTGCCCTCCAGGCTTTCGAGCAGCGAGGTCTCCTCGCCGCACACGTAAGCGCCCGCGCCCTTGCGCACTTCGATGTCGAAAGCAAACTTCGATCCAGCAATCTTGGGACCGAGATAACTGGCCTTCCGCGCCGCTGCGATGGCCTCGTTCAAGGCTATCCCGGCATGAGGATATTCGGATCTGAGGTAGATGTAGCCCTTGGTCGCGCCCACAGCGATTCCGGCGATCGTCATGCCCTCTATGAGCACGAAGGGATCGCCCTCCATGATCATGCGGTCGGCGAACGTGCCGCTGTCTCCCTCGTCGGCATTGCAGACGATGTACTTCTGCTGGCCCATCGGCGTGTCATGGACGGTCTTCCACTTGATGCCCGTGGGAAATCCTGCTCCGCCGCGGCCTCTCAGGCCGGACTTGGCGACCTCGTCGACGATTGCCGCCGGCTTCATCTTGAGGGCCTTGGCGAGGCCAGCGTAGCCGCCGTGGGCCTTGTAGTCCTCGAGCGAGACGGGATCGGTGAGGCCACAGCGCGCGAATGTGAGGCGGGTCTGCCGCTTGAAAAAGCCGATTTCCTCCGTGCGCCCATGCGCCAGCGGGTTCTTGATCTTAGCCGCGGACTGACCCGCTGCCAGACTGGCGACAAGTTTCTCGGCATCGGCAGGCGTAACGGGGCCGAACGCAAAGCGTTCGCCTTTGTCCTCGATCTCGACGAGCGGCTCGAGCCACAGCATTCCGCGCGATCCGTTGCGGACAATGGCAACATCGACTTTGGCCTTGTTGGCCGCTACGGCAATGGCCTTGGCCACCTCATCCGCACCACAGGCCACTGCTGCAGCGTCGCGTGGCACGAAAATGCGCGTTGTCATGCGCCGGCCTCCTTCAAGATTTTGTCGAGCTTCACCGCATCCAATCGACCGACGATACGGCCGTCGATCATCGCCGACGGGGCCGTGGCGCAAAGTCCGAGGCAATAAACCGGCTCGAGCGTGACGCGGCCGTCGGCCGACGTGTGTCCGCAGTCCACGCCAAGCCGGTCTTCGGCCCGCTTCACGAGACTTTCACAGCCCATGGCCTGGCACGCTTCCGCCCGGCACAATTTGAGCACGTGCTTGCCGGCCGGCTCGCGGCGGAAATCGTGATAGAAACTGACGACGCCGTGCACCTCTGCTCGCGAGAGGTTCAGCTCCTCTGCGATGACCGGCACCGCAGCTTCAGGCACCATGCCGAACGCCTCCTGCACGGCGTGCAGGATCGGCATCAAAGGGCCCTCCAAGTGGGTGTGCCCCGCCACGATCTGGCGCGTTCGCGCCTCGCTCCACGGCTCGACTGCGGTCATGAGAAGGGCCTCCGGTTGACTGGGGGTCACATGCCGCGTTGAGGCGCATATCATCAATAGTCGAGTTCCGTCAGGTGATAAGCCTCGCTAATCGTTCTGCTCGGCATGTTCCGCCCGCCTTGCCCGGGAGCTGGCGATTAGGACGGGGTCCGCCCCGGACGAGGCCAGCTTTCGCGCCAGGGTCAATAATGCCGATACCAGCGGAGGCTGGGGCTCCTGGCGCCTCGCGACCAACCCGATCTGATGCGTGGCCGTGGGCTCGATCAGCGGAATGACCTTTAGTCCCATCGGCGGATCGAATCTGTGTCCGGTGCCCATAGCTGCGATGGTCGCCCAGTCGCCCGAGCGCACGTGTACATGCAGCATCATCATCGAGTTCGATTCGAGGCGCACGCTGGGGCGCGCGCCCGCTTCGCTGAGATGATGGTCGATGATGCGGCGGTTCTGCATATCCGGTGTCAGCAGGCACAGGCGGAGCCCTCCAGCCTCGGCCCAAGTGATCGAGCTCTGCTTGGCCAAGGGGTTCGTTGGAGCGACGACGAGGCCGTAGCGTTCCTCGTACAGCGGCAGCACGCGGTAGCGCTGCGCGAGGACCTCGTCGATATAGGAGATGCCCGCGTCGAGCTCGAGGTTGTCGAGGCCGGCAAGTATCGCGTCGGACGTCATCGACGACACCGAGATGCACACGCCGGCGTTGAGCTTGGCGAAGCTTTGCGTGAGCTCGGGGACCCCGGGCAGCGCTGTCGGCACCGCGCCGATGCGGAGATGGCCGGTAAGGCCCCGCTTGAGCGTCGTGATCTCCTGTCGCATGGCGCGTGTGTCGCTCACGATGCGACGCGCCCAGTCGAGCACCCGCTCGCCTTCGGGCGTGAAGCCCAGGAACCGCGAGCCGCGCTCGACGATGCGAACGCCGAGCTGCTCCTCGATGCTCTTGAGGTTGGATGAAAGTGCCGGTTGGGTCATGCCGCAGGCCTCCGCGGCACGGCCGAAGTGCTTCTCACGTGCAAGGGCCAACAACAGTTCCAGTTTGTCGATCATGGAAGATTTCGGCCGTACATGCGCGGTTCGGGCAGAGCGTTCAGCGCCGCTCGAACATCCCGCCCGGACGAGAACATTTGAGCTATATCCATTTGGATATAGTATCGGGCGCACGCATTCAACCCCAGCCGACCGCGTGTCATCCGCTGCGCTTGTTTGTGGAAGACGAACCCAGGAATTGGGGCTTGCTTCCAAAGTGGTGTTAAGAAAGTAGTTTCAGACGGCGGTTGCGATAGGCTCCTTCGCCATCACTGGCAACTTCACGCTATTGACGCAGGCGCGGCGCGCCGCTGCCAACTGCTTCCCCGCGTACCGGCCCATGGTCATGCCGAGAGCGGCCGCTTCCGTGTCGTGCCCGACGACCTCGCAGATCGTCCACTGGTCGAAGCCGCTCGCACCGTTCTGCAGAGCATTGCGTGCCTTGGCGATGAACCAGCGCCGGAAGCTATGGAAATCGATGCGCGACTGGCGACAATTGTCCATCATCTCATCGACGCCCAAACGGCGCCTAGCCGTCACGAATTGCTTGGTAATCGCTTGTCCGCGCTCGACAGCCGTCCCCGGACGGGGATCCTTGAGCTCGTGAAATAGGTAATCGGCGCGTGCTTTCCTGGCGCTCCGTTGCGAGACCAATATGGCTAGATCCTCATGGATTGGTACGTCGCGTACACCGGCTGCCGTCTTGGCACTCGTGATGCTGAACTCGCCGCCGTAGCAATCGCCGACGCGCAGTTGGGCGATCTCCCCCGTTCGGAGACCGGAGAGCGCGGCGACCAGCATAGCATCGCGCAACATTCCAGGCTCGATGCTCCGGAACAGCTTCAGGACCTCGGCGTCGGTGAACGGGCGCTTCGGCCGTTGCTGATCGCTCTTCGGCTTTACCTTCGGCAGCGCTTGGTTGGTCCAGACGTTGTATTCCACGTTTCCGCGCCGCATCAGCCACTTCCAGTAGCCTGACAGGGCCGTGATGTCCTTGTTGGCCGTTTTCCAGTGAATCTTGCGTGCGACGAGTGCTTCGGAGACGTAGCGGCCGGCGACCTTGCGGGTTACTTCCTCGATTGCTCCATTCAATCTGATGCCGATGACCCAGCCGCTGAACTTGCGGACCGCACGGACATAGTCGATCTTCTGCCTCGGCTTCATGTCCCGCTCGGCGAGCCATGTGTCGACGAGGGACATGATGGGGGTGGCCGCGCCGGTCGCGACATCCATGAAATAGGACGCCTTTTCCGGGCCTTCCCGGCGTTCCACTTCGCCGACCCGTTCGCGTAGGGCAAACTTGGCGCCAGGGTTCTGCTGGTTCTGGATGTCGGCCTTCCAATCGAGCGCTTCCTCCGCCAGCAGAGTGTTATGGGGTTTGGTGGGGGTCGCCGTCTCTGCCCTGGCACGAGCGATCTTGTCCTGGAGCTCGGCAATGACGCGGAACTTCAGGCGGTTGGCGTTGGTGAGGCTGTCGGTATGCAGTGGCACGACCAAGCGGTTCGTTCCGAGTTGGGTACGGAGTGCGTTTGGCACCTTGACCTGCACGCGCCACTGATTGCCGTGCCACTCGAGATATCTGCGGTCTGCCATGAGCCAAATCCTGCATGCGAGCGCACGATACGCTCCGTGTTAGCGCCGGATTGGCGTCCGGACCACCCCGAAACAGGCCTCGTTTGTGGTATGCGCGCAGCCATTGGCCACCAGCACCCCAGCGGTACATCGCCAAGGTACACCACGACGAGAAGATGACAATAACTCTATTCATATTCAATGTGTTATGAGATCAAAAATGGGGGGTCCTAGCCCCAGCCAATGAAATCAATTGGTTATCTCTACGGCTCGGATCATTGTGTGCGAACGAGGCATTCGTCCGAGCCGAAGGTTTGCATGTCAGGCAACGGCGCCGAGCTGACCAGCATGGCGGTCTTGAGGGGGTCGAGCGGAACCAAGGTCGACTGGCACGGCATCGCGCCCGGCAAGCCGCAGCAGAGCGCCTTTATCGAGAGCTTCATCGGCCGGCTTCGCGACGAATGCCTCAACGCGACGGTGTTATCCTCGCTCTCCGAAGCGCGCACCGTGCTGGCCGAGTGGCGTGAAGACCACAAGCGGACGCGTCCGCATTGGGCGCTCGCCAACCAGACGCCTGAGGAGCTTCACACCCAGCAACCAGCCCCTGCCGCGGCGGCGCGCGAGGGGCAAGAGCTCAACCTCTGCTCATGAGTGGATGGAAGTCGGGCCGCAGGTGGCCTGCGCCACTCGCAAACTCCGATCGCTGCCTTGCATCTGCGCCCAGCTGTGGCCGATCCATCGTGCGATGCGCTGAACTATCGCGGCCCTAAGCGCCTCTCTGCCTAACATTGGTCAAGGCCCAGGCGCGCCGACAGCGCAATTCGTTGGCTGGATAATCGCACGGAGGTAGGACCGCCATGAACAAGGGATCACGATTTGGGCTCCGAGAAGCAGTATTCGCGCACGGCCTGGCCCTCCCGCTGCTGTTGGTTCCGACCATTGCCCTCTCCGAGGACAAGCCCAAGGGCCATGGCGATACGCCAGCCGCAGTCTACTCTCCCAACATGTCGACGCTTGCTCAGATCAAGGTGGAGATTCCGGGTCGGAAGCCAGAGGACCCTGTCATCACCGCCGCCGAGTTCGAGAAAGCAAAGCAGGTCTACTTCGAGCGGTGCGCCGGCTGCCATGGCGTTCTGCGCAAGGGCGCTACCGGCAAGCCGCTCACGACCGACATCACGCGGGAGCGCGGCTACAACATGCTCAATGCCTTCATCACATACGGATCTCCGGCGGGCATGCCGAACTGGGGCTCATCGGGCGCACTGAGCAAGGAGGACGTCGACCTGATGGCGCGCTACCTCCTGATCGAACCGCCTCAGCCTCCCGAGTTCGGGATGGCGGAAATGCGCAAGACGTGGAAGGTCCTTGTGCCGGCGGACCAGCGTCCCAAGAAGCAAATGAACAAGCTCAAGCTCGACAACCTGTTCTCGGTCACTCTGCGAGACTCCGGGCAGGTGGCCCTGATCGACGGCGACAGCAAGCAGATCGTCAAGATCCTGGACACAGGGTACGCGGTCCACATCTCGCGCCTGTCGGCGTCGGGGCGCTATCTGTTCGTCATTGGCCGCGACGCCAAGGTGAATATGATCGATCTGTGGATGGAGGAGCCGGCCAACGTCGCGGAGATCAAGATCGGCGCAGAAGCGCGCTCGATCGAGACCTCGAAGTTCAAAGGCTTCGAGGACAAATACGCGATCGCCGGCTCCTATTGGCCGCCACAGTATGTGATCATGGACGGGGCCACGTTGGAGCCGCTCAAGATCACGTCCACGCGCGGCATGGTCTACGACACGCAGGAGTACCATCCCGAGCCGCGCGTGGCGTCCATCGTCGCGTCCCATTATCGGCCCGAGTTCATCGTCAACGTGAAAGAGACAGGCAAGATCCTGTTGGTCGACTACTCAGATATCAAGAATCTGAAGACGACCGAGATCGAAGCCGAGCGCTTCCTCCATGACGGCGGGTTCGATTCAACGAAGCGCTACTTCCTGGTCGCCGCCAATGCCCGCGGCAAAATTGCGGTCATCGACACCAAAGAGGGGACTCTGGTCGCCATGATCGAGACGGGCGGACAAACCCCCCATCCCGGGCGCGGAGCCAACATCAACCACCCGGTCCACGGCCCAGTCTGGGTCACCTCTCACCTAGGCGATGAGAAGGTCGCCATGATCGGCACCGATCCCAAGCGCCACCCAGACAAGGCTTGGAAAGTCGTTCAAAAGGTCGAGGCGCTCGGCGGAGGCTCGCTGTTCGTGAAGTCCCATCCGAAGTCGAACCACTTGTACGTGGATGCGCCGTTAAACCCGGAGGCGGAGATCTCAGGCTCGATCGCGGTGTTCAACATCAGCGAGCTCGGAAGCGAGAAGCCGGTGTTCACGACGCTGCCCATCAGCAAGTGGGCCAGCATCGCCGATGGCCAGCCCCGCGTCGTGCAGGGCGAGTACAACGAGGCCGGCGACGAGGTTTGGTTCTCGGTGTGGAACGCAAAGGACAAGGCTTCGGCCATCGTCATCGTCGACGACAAGACGCTCAAGTTGAAGCACGTGATCAAGGATCCAAGGCTGATCACGCCCACGGGCAAGTTCAACGTCTACAACACACGCAACGACGTTTACTGAGATCCCTGCAGGAGGCGGCTAGCGCGCTTTCCACTCGATTTGACCCGGCAGAAAGCGCTCTAGCTCTTTGTTTGTCGCATCTTCTGCACCAGACCGGGGCCCACTTTGGTGGAAAATGCTAGCCGCCTCCTGCCACGGCTTGTGAACCGGAGGTCCAGCGAGATGGACACCGCGACAATTCCTGGAAACGTCTATCTTGTCGGCGCCGGTCCGGGAGACCCGGACCTGTTGACCGTCAAGGCGGCCCGCCTCATCGGCAAGGCCGAGGCGGTCGTCTACGATCGTCTCGTGTCCGACGAAGTCATGCGGCTCGCCAATCCCAATTCGCTTCGCGTCTCTGTTGGCAAGTCGCCGAAGTGCCATCCTGTCCCTCAGGAACGGATCAACGAAATCTTGATTGACCTTGCGCTCTTAGGGCGCATGACCGTCCGGCTGAAGGGGGGTGATCCATTCATCTTCGGTCGCGGCTCCGAGGAAGCGCTTGCTTTGAGGCGTGCCGGCATCCGCTGCGAGATCGTGCCGGGCATAACCGCCGCTCAGGGCTGCTCTGCAAGCACAGGCGTGCCCCTCACACACCGCGGACTGGCAACGGGGGTCCGCCTCATCACCGGACATTGCCGACAGGATCAACCCCTCGATCTCGATTGGAGAGGATTGGCCGATCGAAACACGACGCTCGTCGTATACATGGGCGCAGCAAACATTGCGGAGATCGCTGCGCGGCTGATGGCGGAAGGCCTGGCCGGGTCGACGCTCGTGCTGACTGTCAACAATGGCACGACGCCGCGTGAACGCCGGATACTGGCCGATCTGCAATCGATTGCCGGGATCGTGGAACGCGCCAAGCTCGAAGGTCCGGTGTTGTTCTTCATCGGCAACGTGGTGTCACTGTATCAAGGTGCGGGCATCTTCCCCGTGATGCGCGAGACGTGGCCCTGCTTGCCGGCCATCGCGGAGCTTTCAGGTTATGCCTAAGGCCGCTCGTCATATGGTCCGGCTGATTGCGCGAGCCTTGGTTCTCGTGACGCTCGCCCCGGCGAGCTTCGCTCAGGGGCCGCCGGACCCGTTAGCGCTCGAGCGGCTCGTGAGGCAGGACTGTGGATCGTGCCACGGCATGACGCTGAAGGGCGGGCTTGGTCCCGATCTCCTGCGAGGCCGGCTGACCGGAAGAGAGCCCGGGACGATCGCGCGGATCATTCTCGACGGTGTTCAGGGCACGCCGATGCCGCCGTGGCGTCCGCTGCTGAGCGAGGCCGAGGCCCTTTGGATCGCGAATTACCTGCTCGACGGGACCGCACCATGAAAAGGCCCATGCGCATTCTCGTGGCTCTGGGCGCAGCCCTGCTGCCCGCGACACATTCACGTGCCGTTGAGGCGCAGCCGGCAGAGCTTCGCGGCACTGGAGACCTCGGCATCGTCGTTGAGCGCGCGGATGGCGCGCTGCTCGTCATCGACACGACTCTACGGCGCGCCATCGGACGAATCGAAGGGCTGGGCGACCTGTCGCATGCCTCGGCCGTGTTCTCTCCCGACGAGCGATACGCCTATGTGTTCGGCCGTGATGGTGGGCTGACCAAGGTCGACGTGCTGACCGCTAGCATAGCGCGCCGCATCGTCCAGGCCGGGAACTCGATCGGCGGAGCCATTTCCGACGACGGCGCGCTCATCGCCGTAGCGAACTACGAGCCGGGCGGAGTCAAGGTCTTCGACGCCGGCACGCTGGCAGAGGTTGCAGACATCCCGGCCATCTGGCCGGGAGGGCGCTCTAAGACGCTCGGTCTCGAGGACACGCGAGGGCGCAGGTTCCTGTTCTCTCTCTGGGATGCCGGGGAGACCTGGATCGCCGATTTCTCACAAGGAAATGTGCCTGTCGTCACGAAGCTCAAAGGCATCGGTGAACGACCCTACGACGCGCTGATCTCGAACAGCGGACGCTTCTACATCGCGGGCCTGTTCGGCGAGGATGGGCTCTCCCTTGTCGACCTCTGGAAATCCCCGCCTCAGGCGCGCCGGATCCTTGCCGGCTATGGACGCGGCGAGTTGCAGCTCCCGGTCTACAAGATGCCACACCTCGAGAGCTGGGCAGAGGCCGGCGATCGCTTCGCGCTGCCGGCCATCGGCCGCAACGAGATCCTGTGGGTCGACGCAAGGAGTTTCGAGGAAGTGGGGCGCAGCAAGGTTTGCGGCCAGCCTGTCTTCGCCGTGGCAAACCCTGACGGCCGGCACGTCTGGGTCAACTTCGCCCATCCTGCGAACGGCGTCATTCAAGTGCTCGACAGTCTGACAGGCGAGGTCGTGAAGGAGCTGGCGCCGGGGCCGTCCGTTCTCCATATCGAGTTCACGCCGCGCGGCAACGAGGTCTGGGTCTCGGTCCGGGATGCCGGTGTCGTGCAAGTCTACGATACGCGCACGTTCGAGAAAAAGGCCGAGGTTGCGGCACGGAGTCCAAGCGGGATCTTTCTCGCCGCCCGCGCTCACAGGATAGGTCTCTAGCCATGAACGACGTTGCTCGGCGGAACCTGCGGAGCCGCATTCTCGAGGAGTGGCAGCGCGGCCTTCCTCTCACTGAGAGACCCTTTGCCGTCATGGCCGAAAGTCTTGGCGTCAGCGAAAGCGATGTCATCGCCTGCCTGAGGGAGCTCCAGGAGGGGGGCGTAATCTGCCGAGTGGGTGCGGTCGTGCGACCCAACACGCTCGGCGCAAGCACGCTCGGGGCGGTCAAGGCGCCCCAATCCAAGATCGTTCCCGTTGCGGAGATAATCGCCGCAGAGCCAGGGATAAACCACGTCTACTCGAGAGAGAACGACTGGAACCTCTGGTTCGTCGTCACGGGTCCCGATCGAAGCTATGTGTGTGAAACGCTGCAGCGCGTCGAGCGCTGCTCCGGGCTGCATGTGCTCGATCTTCGCCTCGAGCGCGCGTTCCACATCGATCTCGGCTTCTCGCTGAGCGAGCCCGCATTCTTGCGGACGCGAAAATCCCGTGACTGGAACGATACGGAATTCAGGCCCACGGCCAGCGATAGGGAGCTCGTTCACGCCCTTACTCAGGGGCTCCCTCTGGTCACTCGCCCGTTCGAGGAGGTGGCTCACCGTCTCGGACGTGACGAAGAAGACATCATTGCGAGAGTATCCACGCTAGCGACCGACGGGCTTCTTCCGCGCATCGGCGTGATCGTGCGGCACAGGGCGCTCGGCTGGCGATCGAATGCCATGGCCGTCTGGGACGTTCCCGCCGGCGACGTCGAGCGCGCAGGCCTCAAGCTTGCAGAAGCCCCGGGAGTGAACCTCTGCTATCTGAGGACACACCACGCGGACGATTGGCCTTACAATCTCTATTGCATGGTGCACGCCAAGTCCCGCGGCGAAGCGCTGTCGCTGCTCGAGTGCGCGGAAGCGGCGGCCGGTCTCGCGGGGCACCGCCGCGAAGTGCTGTTTTCGCTGCGCTGCTTCAAGCAGACCGGTGCCATGCTGGCCCTGCCGAGGGAGGCAGCCTGATGGAGAGCAGACGACCATCGCCGGCCGCTGCGCTGGACGATCTCGATCGCCGCATCCTGAACCGGTTGCAGGACGGCTTTCCCGTCGTACCAGAGCCCTTTGCGAGGGTTGCCGGGGAGCTCGGCTGCGGGACCTCGGAGCTGATCGAGCGCCTCGAGGCGCTGAAGGCCGCCGGCGTTCTGACACGCTTCGGCCCATTCTTCGATGCCGAAGCGATGGGTGGCGCTTTCTGCCTTTGCGCCATGACTGTTCCTGCCGGGCGTTTCGATGAGGTCGCAGACCTCGTCAATTCTAAACCGGAGGTCGCACACAACTACGAGCGCGAGCACGAGCTCAACATGTGGTTTGTTCTGGCGACCGAAACGACTGGTGAGATCGAGAGGGTCGCAGCCGCCATTGAAGAGGAGACCGGCCTTGGCGTCCTGCGGTTCCCGAAACTCGAGGAATTCTTCATCGGCTTCAAGGTGGCCGCATGAGCATTCTCGATGCAACGGATCGTCGCCTCATCGAGGAGACGCAGGAAGGACTGCCGTTGGTGCCGCGACCCTACAGCGACGTCGCTGCGAGGGCCGGACTTTCCGAGAACGAGGTCATGGCGCGCCTCGACGCGCTGATGACGCAGGGTGTCATTCGGCGCATAGCGGCCGCGCCAAATCATATCCGGCTTGGCATGACCGCGAATGGAATGTCGGTCTGGGATGTCGAGGATGATAGAGTTGACGAGCTGGGCAAGCGCATCGGCTCGCTCCCCTTCGTCACGCACTGCTACTTGCGAGCTCGTGCCCTGCCTCAGTGGCCCTACAATCTGTTCGCCATGATTCATGGTTCGAGCCGGGACGAGGTCGAGGACAAGCGCCGTGGCATCGCCGAGCTTCTTGGCACCGCTTGCCGCCGGGACGACATCCTCTACTCGCGCAGGATCCTGAAAAAGACCGGTCTGCGGTTGCCGGTGCATAGTTCGGGGTAGATTGCCATGTTCCGTCTTTCCCATTTCATGCGCCAACTGGTCGAGCCTACGCCGGTCCGCTCGCGGACGTGCCCTGTCCGGCCTGTCGTCATCTGGAACCTGACGCGCCGCTGCAATCTGAAATGCCGCCATTGCTATGCTGTCGCCGCCGATCACCATTTCCCGGGCGAGTTGACCAGCGAGGAGGCGTTCCAGGTTCTCGAGGATCTCGCCGAGTTCCAGATCCCGGCTCTGATCCTGTCTGGCGGCGAGCCGTTATCGCGGGCCGATACGCTCGAGATCGCGCGGCGAGCGAAGGGATACGGCCTGTACACGGCCCTGTCGACGAACGGCACTTTGCTTGAGGCAAGGATACTGGACGATGTAGCCGCGGTGGGCTTCGATTACGTGGGGATCAGCCTCGACGGGATCGGTGCCACAAACGACTGGTTCCGGGGCCAGGACGGTGCCTTCGAGAGGGCGCTTGCCGGGGTGAGATCGTGCAAGGCGCGGGGAATCAAGATCGGGATGCGCTTCACGATGACGAGCGACAACGCCTCTCAGCTTCCCGATCTGCTGGCGCTGGCCGAGAGCGAAGGAGTCGAGAAATTCTATCTCTCGCATCTTGTCTATGCCGGCCGGGGCAACAAGCACCGCTGCGACGATACGAAATGGTCTGTAACGCGCTCGGCGATGGACATCCTGATCGCCCGGGCGTGGGAGGCCGTCTCCAAGGGGCAGGATCTCGACATCGTCACCGGCAACAACGACGCGGACGCGGTCTATTTCCTGCACTGGGCGAGCCTGCGCTTTCCGGCGGATCGCGTTTCTCACTTGCGCAGCCAGCTCGAGGCCTGGGGCGGCAATGCCTCCGGCGTCGGAGTCGCCAACATCGATACGCAAGGTGTCGTTCATCCCGATACATACTGGTCGGGCTATGACATCGACAGCGTCCGGAACCGGCCATTCAGTGCAATATGGCAAGACCTGTCAGACCCGGTCCTGGCCGGACTGCGGAGCAAGCCCCGTCCTCTCAAGGGCCGATGCGGTCTCTGTGCGGCCAAGTTGATCTGCGGCGGCAATACGAGAATTCGGGCACTGCAGCTGACCGGGGACCCGTGGGAGGCCGATCCGGCCTGCTATTTGAGCGACGAGGAGATCGGCCTCAGCGGCGTCGCGGTCGCGGGCAGGGAGACGATTGCGCCATTCCGGGGCCGGAGCCATGATCCTGCGCATCGCTATCTCTAGTCTGCTGCTTCTGGCTCCCGTTGCTGCACAGGCCCAAATCGACGCTCCCCAGCTCTATGAGCAGCATTGCTCCGGCTGCCACGGCTCGGGCCGGCTTGGTGGCAAGGGGCCGGCCTTGATTCCGGATACTCTGTCTCGCGTGCGCGGCTCCGCGCTGGCCAAGGTCATAGAAGAGGGTCGCGCCGCGACCCAAATGCCGGGGTTTGCGGCCACGCTCACTGGCGAAGAGATCACAGCCCTTGCAGACTACCTCAACAAGCCCCTCGAGAAGGTGCCGACGTGGAGCGAGGCAGACATCACGGCCAGCCGCTCCCTGGCTTCCGATTATGTTCCAGCGGGACGGCCGGTATTCCGGGCCGATCCGTTGAACATCTTCATTGTCGTCGAGACCGGCGATCACCACGTCTCGGTGCTCGACGGCGACACCTTCGAGCGCCTCGACCGCTTTCCCACACCCTTTGCCGTCCATGGCGGACCGAAATTCTCCCCCGATGGCCGTTTCGTCTTCATCATGTCGCGCGATGGCTGGGTGCAGAAGTACGACATCTGGTCACTTGATGAGGTGGGCCGCGTTCGTGCTGGACTGAACTCGCGCAACATCGCCCTATCGAAGGACGGCAAGTGGCTAGCGGTTGCTAACTACCTTCCTCACACGCTGACAATTCTGAGCACTGCCGACCTGTCGGTCGTCCGCATTCTCGACACGACGGATCGCAATGGCACGAGCTCGCGGGTCTCGGCCGTCTACCAGGCGCCGAAACGGAACAGCTTCATCCTGGCGCTCAAGGACGTGCCGGAGATCTGGGAGGTATCCACGGATCCAGAGGCCAAGCCGGTCTACGAGGGTTACGTGCACAGCTACGAAGCCGGGATGGTCGAGGCGCTGCCCTCGTCGCAGGGTCTCTTTGCCCGCAGGCGGATCGGCGTGTCGCAACCCCTGGATGATTTCTTCTTCGACCCCGATTACAAAAATCTCATCGGGGCCTCCCGTGACGGCGATCGCGGCGTCGTGGTCAATCTCGCGGTGGGGCGGGAGATTGCGGAGCTGCCGCTCCCCGGTCTGCCGCACTTGGGGTCCGGCATCAGCTGGATGCGCAATGGCCGCCGCGTGATGGCAACCCCACATCTTAAAGAGAGCAAGCTCAGCATCATAGACGTCGCGGACTGGTCGCTGGTTGCGACGATCAGGACCGAAGGGCCAGGGTTCTTCCTTCGCTCGCACGAAGGCTCCCCGTACGTGTGGGCCGACGTGTTACTAGGGCCCGAGAAGGACGTCTTGCACGTGATCGACAAGGAGACACTGCAGATCGTGCGCAACCTGCGGCCGCAACCCGGCTCCACTGCGGCGCATGTCGAGTTCGACCGGCACGGCCGTCATGCGCTGGTCTCGATCTGGGAGGATGAGGGTGCTGTCGTTGTCTACGACGCCAAGACATTGGAGGAAGTGCACCGCATTCCCATGCGCAAGCCGTCAGGCAAGTACAACGTTTTCAACAAGATCACGTTCTCGGAAGGCACGAGCCATTAATGATCGACGTGTGCGCAAGCTCAAAATCGTGCCTTGCGGGCTAGTGTGATGATTCCGAAGTTCGCATTCATGTGGCCGCCAAATCGAGTTGCGAACTTCGGAATCTGAATCACACTAGAAAACAAATACTTGGCTAGTGTCCTTATCGTTCGCGAAGTTCGCCAAGATCGTGCCGCAGGTGGTTACGAACTTCGCGAACGGGACACTAGGTGTTGCAGAAAATGCCGGTGTCCGGCCCTTCAGGGCCGGACACCGGGCGGCGATTGCGAGACGGCACATGTCTGCTGATGCAATCAGCGCGCATCCCAGATTCCATGCACGGTCACGTTCTGGCCCTGCATGGTGATGGTCGACAGCGTGTCGGCCTGTGCGGCGCCGGCGGCGATCGAAAGCGTCACGGCGAGAGCTGCAATAAGGCGGGTCATGATCTGGTCCTCATCTCTTGAGTGTGGGTTTCACTTGCGTGTGAGCCTTGCTCACGTCTCCATGTACGTCGCGCCACACGCTCCGTTTCAGTGCGGGCGGCTCGGCTTCGTTACAAATTCGCAAGGAGCGCCTGCGACGCGTTCTCGACGCGCGCGGCTGCCCATCGCCGTGGCAGGGTCTCGTCCGGCGCTGCCACGCCGGCAAAAGAAAAAGCCCCTCGGCGGGGAGCGGCCGAGGGGCGGGTTGGCGCCGGGGCGGGGGGTCAGGGGGAGGAGGGACCCGGCGCTTGAAAGTCAGTGAGAGCCGTTGGGAGCGTGGGCCTTCCGTGCTCTCGATGAAACAACTATGCCGGAGCCGAGCGCCGGCCGCTGTTCCCGGGGGAACAGGGCAAAAAGTTCCGATGGGACCGGCTATTCGATGTAGGCGATGGTGCGCCCGGCGACGACGATCGCCAGCCAGAGCGTGATCGAAAGCGCGGCCGAAGCGCGCGCACCGGCCGGTGCCCGCTCGCGCGTGTCCCAGGTCTCCACCGAGCGGATGAGCCGGCCCTGAAAGAGCGCCGCATTGAGGCCCGCGGCCAGAATGAGGAGGAGCTTCACCTGGAGCGCTCTGTTGGCGGCGAACTCGGCGGCGTCGGAGACGAAGAGGAGCACGCCCGTCGACGCGTTGATGAAAAAGCCCGTCCAGACCCACGGCAACAGGTGGCGGGAGAGCCGACGCACGGAAAGATCCCGGTTGAGGCCGAGGACGCGTAGATCGAAAGACACAATCGAGCCCACGACCAGCGCCAGGCCGATCACATGAGCCGTCTCGAGAAACGGATAGATCCAGATCGATGCGCGAATGCTCGCCGCGAGCGGGCTCGCCGCCAGGTTCTCCCAGAGATCGTCGGGGATCAGGCCCATTTCAGCCTCAGCGTGCCGTGCCGCGCATCTTGATGGTGGGACCGCCGTCTATGGCGATCACGTTGAGCCCCATCTGCGCCGAGCCGTCGCGCGCCGGCCAGCCCGTGACGGTGACCTTGGCGCCGTCCTTCAGAAGCGCCTGAGTGAGCCCCTTCGCGCTCGCCATCGAAAGGCTCTCAGTCTCGACGAGCCAAGTGGTATTGCCCGCCTGGACACTGAAGAAGATGTGCGGGTTCACGAAGCTCACAGAGGTCACGACGCCGGAGATGCGAACTGTCCTCGATGCGTCGTACTTGGTGACGTAGGTGTGATGGGCAAGAGCCGGCAGCGTCATCAGGGCGATCAGTGCGAGTGTGGGCGGGGCAAGGCGAGGCATGGTCGAGGCTCATCATCATAGGGGGCTCAACAGCCTCGGAGTGATAGCAACAATCGCCCGTGCTGCCTGTGACCGGCGGGCCACGTCGGCGGCGACGAACGGCAAAGGGGCCATCACCTGCAGCAGTTCGTGTGGATGAGCCTGTCGCGATGGTGCCCCCTTTGCCTCGGCGATGGTGTCCCACCTGCCCTCGGACGGCATGAGACGAGCTCAATCGTCTGTGCTGCGGGCGCTCGATAGAATGGACAGGATGTCGGCCGGCGATGCCGAGGGAGAGAGACGTCCAAAATCGGCGGCGGAGGCAAGCGCGGCCTCGAGCAGCTTGTGAAACTCCTCGCGCTCGACCTCGATCGTTCCGAACTGGCGCAGATGGTCGGTCACGAATTGGGTATCGAGGAGGCAGAAGCCCCCGAACACGAGCCGGGCCGCGAGATGTACGAGGGCGATCTTGGAGGCATTGCGCTCGGTCGAGAACATGCTTTCGCCGAAGAAGGCGCCGCCGAGCGCGACGCCATAAAGCCCGCCGACGATCTCCTCGCCGAGCCATACCTCCACCGTATGGCAATGCCCCATCTCGAACAGGTCCTGATAGAGGCTGCGGATGCGGCTGTTGATCCAGGTGGAGCGCCGGCCGGGGCGGGCGGCCGCACAGCCCTCGATGACCGCGGCAAAGTCGGTGTCGACCGTGACGTGCATCGGTGTCGTTCTGACCGTTCGGGCTAGCCGGCGGGGCACGTGCACAGCGTTGAGGGGAAGAATCCCGCGGTGTTGCGGCTCGATCCAGTAGAGCGCTGGGTCGTCCGCGCTCTCGGCCATCGGGAAGATGCCGCAGCTGTACGCCTTCAGGAGCACCTGAGGCGTGATCTCCATCATGATGTCGTCGCGCGAGGCCACTTCCGTCGTCCGCAGGTTGTTCTCGCGACGAACCGAAGTCCGTCCGATCAACAAAAATAATTGCAGGGGCAGCTCTGCTCAACTCTACATTTCGCGCGCCCTGCGTCTATGCTCAACTCGTTAATCCAGGCCCCAACTTCGAGGACGATACCATGACCCAAGTTGCGCCAGAGTTCATCTATTCCGCCTTTCTGAGCTACAGCCATGCCGACCGGTCCTGGGGCGAGTGGCTGCAGCAGTCGCTGGAAAGCTATCAGGTGCCAGCCGATTTGGCCGGACGTGTGACATCCGCCGGCCCGGTGCCACGCACGCTTCGCCCGGTGTTCCGCGACCGGTGGGACCTCTCCGCCGGTCATTCGCTGACCCTGGAAATCGAGGCGGCGCTTAGGGGCTCGCGGTTTCTCGTCGTGCTCTGCTCCCCGCATTCGGCCAGAAGCCATTACGTCAACGAGGAGATCTACCGCTTCAAGTCGCTCGGCCGGGAGCGTCAGATTCTGCCGATTATCGTCGCCGGCCGGCCGGGCGGCGAGGCCGAGGAGTGCTTCCCCGAGGCATTGCGGTTCAACCGGACGGCCGGGGGCGCGCTGGCGCGCGTTCCGGACGAGCCTTTGGCCGCCGACGCGCGACCCGAGGGCGACGACAGGGAGCTCGCCAAGCTCAAGATCATCGCCGGAATGCTCGGCGTGCGCTTGGACGAGATCAGGAAGCGCGAGGCCATCGAGCAGCAGAAGCGCGTGCGTCGCGCGCGCCTTCTCGCGGGCTCCATGGCAGCGCTCGCTCTCGTGGCCGTTGCCGGCGCGGGCGTGGCGGCCTGGCAATACAAGCTCGCCGAGGAGCGGCGTGTCGAGGCGGTAGAGCGCTACGATCAGGCGCTCGATTCGACGCTCCGGTTCGTGACCACGGCCGCAACCTTCCGCACGCTTCTCGACCGGCAGAAGGGACGCGACGCGCGCTTCGATCTGGAGCAGCGGCAGATGAAGGGCGCGAGCGACGACTTCCAGCGCTTCATCCAGGAAGGTAGCTCGAAGGAGATCTGGCTTCGCCTGGTGCGCGTTCTCTTGCGCTACGGGCAGAGCATGCCGGCGGAGCTCGACCGGTACCAGGGCGACCTTGCAGAGGCCAAGCTCCCGGTGCAGTGGGTGCGCCATGCCGAGCTCATCACCACGAACTTGAAACGGCAGTACGGCGATCTTCCCGAGTATCGCGCCGAAATGGAGGTCATCAGGCGCGAGCTGGCCGAGGCAGGCGAGGAGCCCGCGCCGGACCGGGATTGCACGGAGACCGCAGCCATTCGCCCGTCCCGGGACGTTGCCATGAACATTCCCATGAACGAGATGAATGCCATGCAGCGGGCCGCTGGTCCCCCGGAGCAGCGCGCGCTCAACGCGCCTTGCCCCTGAGAGCCAGGAAGTCTGCCGGGCGCGACCGTAGGACCCGTCATGAACGTCCGACCAGAAACCAGGTCTCCTGCGCGCCCACGCCCTTGATCTCGACCACGCCGCGGCTCTCGAACATGAAGCGAGGCGCGAGGCGGTCCTTGCAGCGTGGGCAGAGGAGGATGCGGCCGGGAGTGGAGAGGCCCTCGAGACGCGAGGCGAGGTTCACCGCATCGCCCCACACGTCGTAGGTGAATTTCTTGCGCCCGATGACGCCGGCCATCACCGGCCCGGACGCCATGCCGATGCGGATGGCGAGGTCGACCTTCTCGCGCTCCCTGACGCCCGCCATCACGCGCTGCATGTCGAGGGCCATGGTGGCGAGACGCTCGAGATGATCCGAAGCAGGCTCGGGAATGCCTGCCGCTACCATGTACGCGTCTCCGATAGTCTTGATCTTCTCGACGCCATGCGCTTCCGCAAGCCGGTCGAACTCGGTCACGATGGCGTTGAGAAGCCCGACCGTCCGCTCGGCGCCGAGCCGGTGTGCGAGCGCGACAAAGCCCGAAATGTCGGCAAACAGGATCGAGGCGTCCTCGAAGCTGTCGGCGATGATCTCGGCGGGCCGCGCCTTCAAGCGCTCGACCACAGGATCGGGCAGAATGTTGCGCAAGAGATTGTCCGTCTCGGCTTTCGCGTTCTCCGCGAGCCGGAAGGCGTAGTAGACCGACGCGGCGATGAGCCCCACCGTCGTGATGGCCGCCTGCACGTAGAGAGAGTTGAGAACATCGGGCTCGGCCGCGATGAGGGCTCTCGAAGGCGGAAATTGAAACCAGCTCGCCAGATGCAGGAGAAGCGCAATCAGCACGAGCGGCACGATCAACCGCAAGCGCTCGAGACCGAGCACAACGAAGGTCGCCGCGGCGACGACGAAATACTGCAGGTGAATGCCGGCCGAGCTGCCGAGGTACATCGTGAACAGGTAAAGAGCGGCATACTCGGAGGCGAGAATGATGAGCGCGCCGGCGATCTCGCTCAAGCGGTGAGCGAGCGGCACCACGACCGCGAGCCAGACGAGCGCCGCATTGATCCAGATGACGGGCTTGTACTTCTCGTAGTCGAGCGAGGTCTGCTGCAGGGCGTAGACCGCAGTCGTGATGCCGACGAGGTAGGCGATCATGTTGAGGATCATGAGCCGGCGGCGGACATCCGGCCGGTAGCCGTGGGTGCCGATCTCCGCTAGCTTCGCGACATACCGGCCGGCCGCCGCAAGCAGGGGCCTTGCTCCGAGTCTTGCGAGTGCTTCTTTGGTCCAGCTCACAATCCGGTGCGGCATGATGGTGGAGCTTGGTTCCGGGCTTCGCGCGTGGCAACGTCTGGGGTCAGGCCTCGACGATATTGAGGAGCTTGTCGATGTCGCAGGTGAAGCGGCCCTCGGCTCGCTTGATGGCGCCGCCGTCCTCGAGCAGCGCCAATGCGGCGTTCACCTTGGGTCTGCTGGCGCCGATCAGCAGCGCGAGCTCGCTCTGTGAGATGGGAAGGTCGAGCACCACGCGGCCTTCGATGTCGGGCCCGTGCTTCTGGCGCGCGGACGCCAGGAAGAAGCGGGCAAGGCGCACCTCGATCGGGTAGAGCGCGATGCCCTCGAGCTGCTGGTCGGCTTCCCGGACACGGTGGCAGAGAAATCGTATCACGCCCTCGCGCACGACCGGTCTGCTCTCGATCAAGCGCATCAGGGCGCCTTTCGACAGAGTGAGCGCTTGAGCTTTGGTGACTGCGGTCGCATCGGCCGTGCGCATACCCCCGTCGAGCACGGCGATCTCGCCGAAGATTTGGCCGGTCTCGGCATGGGCGAAGGAAAGCTCCCGGCCTTCGGGGGTCAGCACGGAGAGACGGACGCGCCCGCTCGTGACGAAATAGATGTCGCGTCCAGGGTCGCCGCGGGAGAACACCACCTGGCCGGCGTCGTAGGAGGTCTCTCGCATTTCCTGGAGCACGGCACGCCGGTCCGCCTCCTCGAGCGAGCCGAACAGCGCGGTCTTTGCCAAGAGTTCGAGGGCGGTGTCCTTGGCGGTCATCGCAGGGCTCCCGGGGACGGTCGAATGGGCTCAGTTATCTCCCGTGCCAGGGAGGCTGGCAATCCGATTGTCCACTCTTGCTTTTGAGACGGCCTCTCGGCAATGTCCGGGCCGCCTGTCCTCGTCCTCCCGCTCCCAATTGCCGCCCGGTTTCGGGCCGAAATGTGGGCAGCGCCGGGGGGATCGCGAGGAAGGCCACACCGGCCGGCTCCCGACCGCGGACGCCGGACAGGACAAGTCGCCGGATAGGGGAAAAGATGACCTCTGCGAAGGCTGCGCTGCTTTCCGTACTGAAACGAACCGACACGCCGCGCCGGGATACGCTCCGTCATGAGCTGGCGCGCGAGCAGGCCCGTGACAAGTCGCTGGCTCACAAGCCGAGGCTCGTTCTTGCGAGTGCGAGCGCGCGCCGTCTCATGCTGCTCGCTCAGGCGGGGATCGAGCCCGAGGCGTTGCGACCAGCCACGATTGACGAGCGGCCGAGGCTCGGTGAGATGCCGCGCGGTCTCGTCTCGCGGCTCGCGCGGGCCAAAGCCGAGGCGGCCCGCGATCAGATCGCCAACGACCGCGACATCGCCGATGCCTACGTTCTTGCGGCCGACACCATCGTCTCGGTCGGTCGCAAGGTGTTCGGCAAGCCGCAGCATATGGAGGAGGCGGCCGCCATGCTGCAGCGCCTGTCCGGCCGCGGACATCGCGTGCTGACGGCGGTGTGCCTCATCACACCCGAGGACAAGGTGCGTGTGCGCATCGTCGATACGCGTGTGCGCTTCAAGAACCTGTCGCGATCCGAGATCGAGGCCTACATTGCCTCGCGCGAATGGCGGGGCAAGGCGGGCGGCTATGCGATACAGGGTTTGGCCGGATGCTTCGTGCAGAAGATTTCCGGCTCGTACACGAATGTCGTCGGGCTGCCGCTCACCGAGGTGGTCGCGATGCTGCTCAGTGAGGGGTTTCCGATCCACTTCAACTGGCTGAGAGCGGCGGAGGCCGACGCGAGCTGATCGCGTGCTCTTCTCTGAGAGGGAAATGCGAGCGGTGAACGGCGAGAATGCTCAGCGCTGCCCGATCTGCGGGGCCCCCGCCCGGCAAGAGACCCGGCCGTTCTGCTCGCGCCGGTGCCGCGACGTGGATCTTGCCCGCTGGCTGTCGGGATCTTACGTGATCGGCGGCGGAGAGCGGGGGGCGGATGAGGACGGTGACGCGCCACATGGAACGCCGAAGATGCCGCCGGAGGAGCAGGCGGGCGGATCGGATTGAGAGGGGCACCATGGCGCTGGACAGCCCCACTCAGCCCCCCTATAAGACGCGAGCTTTTCGCCGGGCGTTGCCCGCTTCAGAGCAAAAGCCCAGGTAGCTCAGTTGGTAGAGCATGCGACTGAAAATCGCAGTGTCGCTGGTTCGATTCCGGCCCTGGGCACCACTCCTCTCTTCCGGTCAATTCGCATGAGAAACGAGCGGTGCTTCCGAGCGGGCCGTTTCCGGTGCAAAGGTCGGGTCAACCCGCTGGCTATACTCGACAAGGACGAGATCAACACGTTCACGCTGGCCGAAGCTCTGGTCCGGCTTGTGCCGGACGAGGACTGACGCGCCGCGTCGCGCTGGGTACCTGCCCCCCGGCCAATTCTCGGGTAGTGCAGGGAGGACGCGTTTTGGGGAAACTCCGGACACAGACTGCGTAAAAGAACAAGGTGCGTCCGCGCTTTTCTGCCTTTCAATCCGTTCGAGTTGCTGGGCGTACGGGTCTCTTCCCGACGAGCTATCCAATCGGGCTAAGTTCAGCACATTTTCATGGGCCAGATGTCGAGGGCTGGTCCGTCGTGATATGATGTCGCCTGAAATCGTATGGCGTCAGCGGCGGGTCGGACCGGCTTTCGGCCGCCGCAGGAATGGAGGGCTCTCTACCCGTGTCGAAGAAATCCAAAACGAAGAGGAAGGCCGAACGAGCGCAAGCGGCGAAGATGAAGCCGGTTGCTGCGTCTCGAGCCGCTCAAGCCGTTTCCGCTCAGAGGTCGGCGCCACAGCAGCCGGCGCCAGTGGCCCCTGCGACGGGTGCTGCGGCAAGGCTCGCCGCCACGCGCCGGCTCGAGACCAACCTGGGCCGTGCCGTTTCAATCATGATGTTGTCGCCCGCCTACGGCCAGTGCCGCCTCGCGGACCTCAAGACGCTGCTCGTTCCCGCCCTCGCTCTGGGTCAATTCTCGATTGCCGAGACCGGCTCGCGCGAGAAGGGTCTCGTGGCCCCCGTCGGGCTGGTGCTTTGGGCAAGTGTTTCGCCAGAAGTCGACAGGCGCCTTGCCGCAGATCCCGGCCGCACGGTGCGTCTTGCGACGGAGGAGTGGAAGAGCGGTGACATCCTCTGGGTTATGGAGGCTGTCGGCGAGCCCTCGGTCGTGAGCAAGATTCTGAGCCGGTTGTTCCTGACCGAGTGGCGCGGTCGCTCGGCCAAGATCCGCGTCAAGGGCGACGACGGAAAGCCGGTCGTTCGCCTGCTCTCGGCCACGAAATCGGCGGCCTGAGACGCACACCGCGGCCGGCCCGTCCAGGATCGCAATGTCCGATGATGTCGAAATGCACGTCGTGGCGACCGGAAACGGGGTGGCGCACGCGCATGCCCTTCTCTTGGCGGGCCTCTATGGGGCCCTCATGGTGCCGGCGCTCGTGTCCGGAGAGCTCGCTGCAAGCGTGCTGTGGGCGAGCGGGCTCCTCGGCGCCGTGCTCGTGCTTCTCAGTGTCATCGACGAGTCGCGCCTGCGCCTGCCCGACGTCCTGACCGTGCCGCTTTTGCTCGCGGGCCTGGTGCTGGTGTGGATCAATGGCTGGGACGATCCGGCGATGCGGGCCATTGCGGCCGTAATCGGAGGCAGTGCGCTGGCGGCCGTCGCCTGGATCTACCGGCGGGTGAGGGGCCAGGACGGGCTCGGCCTGGGCGATGCCAAGCTCTATGCCGCCTCGGGTGCGTGGGTCGGTTTTGAAGGATTGACGAGCGTTCTGCTCACGGCCTGCCTCGCGGCGCTTCTGTTCGTGTCTGCCGCGGCCGTCACGGGACAAAAAACGTACGACCGCAAGAGCGCCATACCGTTCGGGCCATTTCTGGCACTCGGCACATGGATCGTTTGGCTGTACGGCCCGCTTGCGTGGTGAATAGATCGAGCTGGAGGCCGGAGAGTGGACATTGTCATGCGGATTGATCGGTTCCTGCACTCGAGATCGTCGGGCGGGACGGTGCGGCGCGACAGGAGCCAGTCGGGCCGTTCCCGCGTGAGTCGTCCAGTCCCGCGCAGGGATGCAGGGTTCACGCTGCTCGAGCTGTTGGTGGTGCTCGGCATCATCGTGCTGTTGGCGACACTCGCGGCTCCGCAGGTGCTGCGCTATCTCGGCAAGGCGCGCACCGACGCGGCGCGGGCTCAGATCAGCGCCATCTCGACAGCGCTCGAGCTCTATGCGCTCGACAACGGCAGTTTTCCTGCCCAGCAGGTTGGGCTTGCGGCGCTCATCAAGGCGCCGGGCGGCCAGCCGCGCTGGCGTGGACCCTACTTGAAGCGTGCCGACGGTCTCATCGATCCCTGGGGCCGTCCCTATCAGTATCGCTTTCCGGGCCGCAATGGACAGGCGGAGGTGTTCACGCTCGGGCGCGACAACGCCACCGGCGGCACCGACGAGGATCAGGATCTCGTCAACTGGTAGGCTCCGCTCACCGGCGCGGCAAGGGGGGCTGCGGGCGCAACTTCAACGCGACGCGGAGTGGGGACAAGGCGCCGACGGCCGTGCGGCGGGACACGAGCGACAGCTCCACCAACTCGGGCAGTTGCGTCGCCCCGGTCCATTCTCTGCGCCAGCTGCGTTCGCTCCCCTGGACCGGCGCGCCGAAATACCGGAAGGCACCCGAAGCAAGGTCCTCGACGATGACGCGCTCGAGACGTGCGTTCTGCCCCGCTCCGCCGGCAGGATCATAGAGCCGCAACACGAGCTGTTGACGCTCCTCCTCGTCGGCCGCGCCCTCAGAAGAGATCGCGATGCGATAGAGCCCCTCGCCCAGTGGTCCCCCAGCAAAGGGCGCGATGAATTCGATGCGCTCGCCGGTGCCCGAGAAGACCGGCAGAGAGGGGCCGGCCGCCGTCTGGGCGAGGTACGGCTTGGCCTCGGCGAGGCGCTGCTCGATCAGCGCGAGCGCCGCGGAAAGACCCGATCCCGCGTGGATCGTCTCGGCGCTGTCCCATGCCCGCCGTCCGAGCCGCAGTGTGCCCGGGAGCAGCGCCAGCACGAGCGCGAGCAGAGTGAGCGAGACCAGCATCTCGATGAGCGTGAAGCCGCCATCCCGGCGCGCTGAGCGCCCTCTCATGGCCGTCCTCCGCCGAGCTTCAGGGTTACGAGGGAGAGCGAGCGGGCTCTCGAAGGGATGACATCCTTCCACCTCACCTCGACCGAGACCCAGTAGGCGGGAAGCGGAGGCGGCGTGCCCGATCCCGATACATAGCGCCGGATGCGCGTGGTCCAGCCGATGCCGTTCGCCTCGGTGCCGGATCGCTCGCCTTCGGTGAGTGAGGTCTCGATGCCGGCCGAGGCGAGCCGGGCGCGTGCGTGCTGGATGGCCATCTGCTCGAGGCTCGCGAGCCGCACGCCCTTCCAGCCGCTTGCCAAACCTTGTTGGAGAGCGCCCAGCATCAAGGCCGCAATCGCCAGGGCAACGACGGCCTCGATGAGCGTGAACCCCCTCTCCCGATCGTACATGGCCTCACCTCGTCCAGCGCGCGCTCGTGCGCCCCGTCAGCCAATCGACCTCGATGACAGCGGACGCGCCTGGCGCGCTCAGCCTGACCTTTCCTCCGGTCGCACTGCCGTCGGGGCGGAAACCGATGCCCGGCTCGCCGTCGGAAAGAGGCGTTTCGAGCGACAGGGCGACGCCGGACGGCACTCTATGGGGATGCCGGACTCCTTCGATCCAGTAGCGTCTCGCCTCGGAATCGATCGAGAGGAGCTGTGCGCGGTTGCTTCGAAGCGCCGCCGTGCGCGCGGTACGCGCGGCGGAGGCCACGTCGAGTGCGGCCGCGCGCAACACAACCCGGTCTCGCGCGCCGCCGGCCCGGGGCAGGAACAGCGTTGCGGCGAAGGCGAGAACCGCCAGCACCGCCATCAGCTCCAGGAGCGTGAAGCCGCTTTCCGCCTTCCGGCTCCTCTTCGATCTTCCTGTCATTGGAGCGCCAGATCGTTGATGGAGACGATGGCGCTCATCACCGTGAGGATGAGCCCGCCGACGACGGCGCCGATCACGACCGTGGTGACGGGTGTCACCAGGGCGGTCACGCGCTCGATCTGGCGGATGAGGGCCGTCTCGTAGATGCTGGCCGCACGGCGCAGCATGACGTCGAGCTGCCCCGTTTCCTCACCGACGGCCGTCAAGCGCAGGAACAGGGCCGAGAAAAGTCCCGAGCGCTGAAGCGGAGCGGCGAGCGTGCTGCCCTCGGCGATGGCCGTGCCGGCCTCCCGCACCGCCCTCCGGAAACGGCGATTGGTAAGCACGCTCTCCGAGATGCGGACCGCTTCGACGATCGGCACGCCGTTGTGCACGAGCGTCGACAGCGTGCGTGCGAGGCGTCCCGTTTCGCGCCGCTCGACAAGGCCGCCGACGACCGGCAAGCGCAGAGCGAAACCATCGAGCATGAGCCGCAACCGCTCATTGCGCCGTCCAGAGCTCGCCACGGCGATGATGAGAGCGAGGACTGCGAGCCCGAACGGCCAATTGCCGATAAGGCCGTTTCTGAGACCGGCCAGTGCCGCGATCAGCCAGGGCGGCTCGGCGCCCGCCTCCTCGAACAGCGGCAGCACTGCCGGCAACAGCACGGTCAATACGACGCCGATGGCGATGGCGGCCGCCGTAATGAGAATGGCAGGATAGACGAGGGCCGAGCTGACACGGCTTTGCGTTTCGGCCGAACGCTCGAGGACGCTCGCGAGATCGTCGAGCACCTCCGAAAGCGAGCCTCCGGCTTCGCCGGCCCTCATCAGGCGTGCGTAATAGTCTGGGAATGCGGCGCCGTCGCCCGCAAAGGCGTCTGAAAGGGAGCTGCCCTCGACGACGCGCTCGAGAACCCGCTCAGTGATCTGTCTGAGGCGCGCTGGCAGCAGGGGCTGATCGGCCAGAATGGAGAGCGTCTCGTCGAGGGGAAGCTTCGCGCCCGAGAGGCTAGCGAGCTCTCGCGTATAGAGAGCGAGGCTGCCGGCGGCGATGCGCCCCGAGCCGAACACCTCGCGTTGCCACCAGGGCAGGGGGCGCGTGGCGGCGCTTTCGTCAAGCACCACGGGCCGCCGCCCGCGCCGGAACAGCGCCGCGAGTGCGGCTTCGCGCGAGGCGGCGGCAATCTCGCCGCGCTCAAGCGCTCCTCGCTCGTCATAGGCCTCGTAGCTAAAGCGCGGCATCCTCGGCCCTCGTGACGCGCAGCACTTCCTCGATCGACGTCTCGCCCGCAAGCACTTTCGTCAGTCCGGTCTCGAGCATCGACGCCATGCCGGACGCCGCCGCTGTGCGCGCGACGGCTGCCTCGCCCGTCTCCTCGAGAATGGCCGCGCGCACCTCGGACGTGACAGGCAGAAACTCGTAGATCACCGTGCGACCGCTGTAACCTGTGCTCCGACAGGAGGGACACCCGCCAGGCTCGAGGATGCCCGGAACGTTGCCGCCGTCGTCGGAGGCGGAGCGGGGGAGCGGGCCGAACAGGCGCTCGAGCGCACGCCGCGGCACCGCGGCCGGCTTTGCGCAGGAGCGGCACAGCCTGCGCACGAGGCGCTGGGCCAGCACGCCCTTCAAGGTCGACGCGATGAGGTAGCCGTCGGTTCCCATGTCGAGGAGCCGCGTGATGGTGGCGGCAGCGCTGTTGGTGTGCACGGTCGAGAGCACGAGATGCCCGGTCAGCGCAGCCCGAATGGCGATCTCGGCCGTTTCGAGATCGCGAATCTCGCCCACCATGACGATATCCGGGTCCTGGCGAAGGATCGAACGCAAGGCGCTGGCGAAGGTGAGGCCGATGCGCGGATTGACCTGCACCTGATTGATGCCCGCGATCTGGTACTCGACCGGGTCCTCGACGGTGAATAGCTTCTGATCGTTGCGGTTCAGAAGATCGAGGGCGGCATAAAGCGTCGTGGTCTTGCCGCTGCCCGTTGGCCCGGTCACGAGGATCATGCCGTTAGGCTCGCTGAGCGCCCTGCGGAAGAGATCGAGCTGCGCTCCCGCGAAACCGAGGGCCGCAAAGTCGAGCGCGAGGCTCGAGCGGTCGAGGATGCGCAGCACGACGCTCTCGCCGTTCATTGCCGGCATGGTCGACACGCGCAGATCGATGTCACGCCCGCGCACCGTTGCCGCAATGCGTCCGTCCTGCGGCAGCCGGCGCTCGGCGATGTCGAGGCCGGCCATGATCTTGATGCGGGAGGCGAGCGAAAGGCGGGCGGCGAGCGGCAGGGTCTCGACCGTGTGGAGGTGTCCGTCGAGCCTGAAGCGGACGCGGACGCAGTCCTCGCCGGGCTCGATGTGGATGTCGGAGGCGCGCGCCTCGACGGCGCGCGTGATCAGGTCCTGCACGAGACGGATGACCGGGGCCTCGCTCGCCATGTCCTTGAGGCGGCGCACGTCGTCGCCTTCGGGGCCATCCGCCGGATGAGCCGCCTCGATGGCGCCCGCTGCCGCTCGAGCGGCCTCTTTCGGTCCATAGAGCCGCTCGATGGCCTGCTCGATCAGAGACGGCGTTGCAAGGCGCTGCTCCACAGGCCGGCCGAGCAGGAATGCGATGGCTGCCAGCGCTTCGCCGTTGAACGGGTCGGCTGTCGCGACGATGACCGGGGCGGGCGCGGTCGAGCCGCCAACTGGCGATTCGCTGCCAAGGGAAATGGGGAGCGCACGTGTGGCTGCGAGGAACGCCGCCGGCAGCTGATCCTTCAGGAGGGGCGATTCGGGGAAGCTCTCCGGATCGGCGCGCGGGATATCCAGAAAGTCGGCCAGGGCATCGGCAAGCTCGTCGTCGTTGACGAGACCGAGCCGGGTCAGAACAAGGTCGAATCTCTCATGCGCCTGCGCCTGTGCACGCTTGGCGCGTCCGAGCGCCAACTCGTCGAGCAGCCCGCGGTCGACGAGCTTGGCGCCGAAGCCTCTGACGAAGTCCTCGCTGCGCGGGTCCCATCTGGCCGGCGAACCGGCACGCTCTCGAGCCTGCATGTGAAACCGCCGGATAAGGCCAAATTTCCTCAGCGAATCCTAGCATGAACGTGTATTCTGCGGCCACTCGTTTGTGGGCTCGGCAAGGCAATCGCATTTGCTCCCCTCTCCCCGTCCTCCTCGGTGAGCGCGGGGGGAGCGTCAGATGCGACAGCCTTCTCGTCACTGGAGATGCTTCGCTTCGTGTCATCAGCCGTGCACATCCTTCGCAGAGGCTGGACCTGGTGGACCGGCGAGCTAGCCGGTCTCATTCCGGAAGGGCTGCGCCGGCCGCTGGCGGGGCGCGCATCCGCGGTCGTGGTCACGATGGCGCGGCAGGGCCCGCGTCTCGTCGTCGACGACGTTCTCATTCGCGGGCGGCGGGCATCGTCAGGGAAGGTCGGGATAGAGGCACAGCCCGACGCGTGGAGCGCACTTTCGCATCTCGCTCGCACCACGCCCGAGCTGCGTGTGACCCTTCGCCTGCCCCGCGACGCCTGTTTCATTCGTCGGGTCGAGGTGCCGCTTGCCGCACGCGCCGACGTGCGTCGCCTCCTGTTGCTCGATATGGAGCGCGCCACGCCGTTCATGCCCAAGGATGTCTATACCGCGCACATGTGGGACCCCGCGCCGGCGCGCAGCGGCCTAGCGACCGCCCTGCAGGTGATCGCACGCCGCCCGGAGGTGGATTTGGCCGTAGAAGAGGTCGAGGCCTGCGGTGCCCGGGTGGTCGCCGTCGACTGCTGGGATGAAGCGGGGAGCGGCGGCCTGCCGGTCAATCTCCTGGCGGGGGCGGTGGGAGAGGCCGCGCGCGGTCCGGCGCGCTCACGGCTCGTACCCTCGCTGGCGCTCACCGCTGCAGCTCTCGCTGTTGCGGCCGTTCCACTCACGCTTAGCCGCTACGAGGAGGCGCTCGCCCGTGTCACGGCGGCGACCGATGCGGCGGCGGCGGAAATGCGCGAGCTTCGCCTCGCTGGCGATGCCGCGAATGACGCTCGCAGGGACAGTATCGTCGTTCGTCAGTTGAAGTCGGATCGCGTTCCTGTCGTAGAAGTGCTCGTCGAGCTCACCCGTCTCGTTCCGGACGGAGCCTGGCTGACAGCCATTCGCATCGGCGCCGACGTGGTCGACATTTCAGGATTTGCCCGGCCTGCAGCGGCGCTGGTGCCCGGGCTCGAGGGATCGGAGTTGTTCAGGGACGTGGCGTTTACCGCGCCCGTCACCCTCGACGCCAACGAAGGCAAAGAGCGGTTCAGCCTCCGGATGCGGGTGAAGCAGGCTGTGCTCCGCGCGGGTGCCGAGGCCGGATCTGGAGAGCCCGCGCCATGAGCACTCCGTTGCCGCCCCTCTTGAGCAGAAGCCTCGCCGTCGTGCTGCTCGCCGCCATCGTGGCGGGGGGCTTCCTGTTGGTGGCCCTGCCGCTCGCCGGCCGCTTCGAGACGGTCCGGCGGGAGATCGACGAGAAGCGCTCCACCCTCGGCCGCCTTGGCGCGATCAAGGCCGCCGAGTTGAGGATCTCCGGCGCCGCCGAAGGTGATCCTCTGCAGCTGTTTCTGGCGGGCGACAGCGAGTCGACGATGCTCGCTGGACTTCAGTCCCGAGTGGCGGAGATTGCAAATCTCGAAGGAGTCGAGATCAGGAGCGCGCGTGCGCTGGAAGCCATCGATCGCGATCCGGTGAGGTTCATCGGCGTCGAGGTGCAGATGACGGCCCGGCTCGAGCAGGTGCAGGGCATCCTGATCGCGCTCGAATCGGGCGAGCCTTATCTCTACGTCGAGCGGGCCGACCTTGCGCCCGCGGCAGCGACAGGTGCCGAGGGAGCGACCGGGAGCGGCGACCTCGACGTGAGGCTCGGCGTGTTCGGCGCCACAAAGCGGAAGAAGAGCTGACGCATGGGCGCGGGCTACAGAGGTGCCGGTGAGCGGCGTCTGGCGATCACCGCGCTCCTGTGCGCGGTCGCGGGATTTGCGCTGGTCGATTGGCGCATCTTCAGCTTCGAGGTCGACACCACACCCATCCTGCCGGCCGGCGTCGGTGTGGCGGAGAGCGGAGAGACGAGCGAGGCTCAAGACACGACCACAAGCTCGGCTGCCCTCGATGGGTCGCGTTTCGCGGAGACGCTGGCGCGGCCTCTGTTCGAGCCGTCGCGGCGCCCCAGGTCTGCGGAGCCGGCGGGTACGGTCGTGGAGGGCCGGGCTGCCGAGGCCGAGCACGCTGCCCCCGCACCCGATGGCCTGCGACTCGTGGGCCTCGGCACCTCCAAAGAGCACGGTCAGCGGGCCCTGATCCGAGCGGCCGGGAACGAGCAAGGCAGATGGATCAAACCGGGCGAAGAGATCGGCGGATGGTCCTTGAAGCGCATCGAGGGCCAGCGCGTCGTGATCGAGAACGGCGGTCGCACGGCCGAGCTTCTCCTTTATCCTCAGAGCGGCGAGGACACGGCACGGCAGAAGAGGTAGCCCGCGGCGAGGGCCGGGAAACACTCCGCGTGCACACCACCGCGCGCTCATGCCGCCGGGCGTTCAGCAAGCTTGCCACGTTGCAATCCTTATGCGCTGGCAATGCCTCGCCAGCCATCGCTCCGCCGCGACGTTGCCTTTGTATCCCAAGCGACTGAATATCATTGAATTGCTTGGCAGAATCATTCACACCATGCGCGCGATAGTGGACAGATGGCCCCTTTCGTCGACAGCACAAACGAATCGGCCCTGGATGTCTCTCAGTTGAGGAATCCTCGAGAGGCGGCAGCACACTGGGCCTCAGCGCCTCGTCAGTGCTGTCCGATTCGTCGAGGGCGTGAGCTCAGGGACTGTCTTGAAACCGGCAACAGCTCTGCAGGGAAGGCCAAGCTTCTCCCGCGTTATGGCGCGGGCGGTCGCAGCGTCGTGCATGTGCTTCTTGGCCGCCTGCACGTTGCCCTACGATCAGCTGCAGCTCCCCTCGGGGATCAATCCGGGAGCCAATGGCGGCGCCACAGGCAGCCTCAATCCGCCCCGCACGGGCGTGCCGCTCGGCAACGACGCCTATCCTGGGACCGAGCAAGCCCGCGTCTTTCCTGGCACCGGGCAATTCACGGCCGCTAACGGCGCGCAGCAGCCGGGGCGTGCGGCAGGCGTCGTGACAGGTGACGGCATTACGCTCGACCTCGCCAACGCCAGCATCGCCGAGGCCTCGCGCACGGTGCTCGGTGAGATGCTGGGCGTCAACTACGTGGTGAGCGACAAGGTCAGCGGTCAGGTGACGCTCAAGACCTCAAAACCCGTCGGCAAGCAGGGACTGCTCGAGATCTTCGAAACGGTCCTCGCCGCCCAGGGGGCGGCGATCGTGGCGAATGGCGATGTCTTTAGCGTCGTCCCCCTGTCCGAGGCGCTGGCTGCCGGCAAGCCGATCCGCAGCCCCGCGTCCACCGGTCCGCGCGGACCAGGGGTCAGTCACGAGGTCGTGGCGCTGCAGTATGTCAGCGCCGCGGAGATGGAGCGCATCCTGAAGTCCGTTTCCGCGACGAGCTCGGTCGCGCGCGTCGACAGTGATCGCAATCTCCTGATCCTCACCGGAAATGCCACCGAGCTGGCCTCGCTCGTCGAGACGATCCGGGTGTTCGATGTCGATTGGATGCGGGGCATGTCGTTCGGCATCTTCCCGATCGAGACGGCGGATCCGGCGGCGATCGCTCAGGAGCTCGACACCATCTTTGCCAACGACCGTGACGGGCCCGCAAAAGGCGTCATACGGTTCGTTCCCAACGCGCGGCTGAAGGCGGTCCTGGTCATCAGCTCGCGGCCCGACTACCTGCGCAAGGCCGAGACATGGATCAACCGCATCGATCTTGCCGGGCGCGCGACAGAGCGCAGCGCCTACGTCTACCACGTCAAGTATCGGCCAGCGACGGAGCTGGCGCAGGTGCTCCAGAAGCTTTACGCGCCGCGCAAGGGACAGGGGACAAAAGAGGCGGGCGCGTTCGAGGGCGCGACGAACGGCATCGAGACGTCATCGACGGGTGCGGCCTCGGCTCAGTCCGGAGGGGCCCCCGGGCTCACAGCCGGTGCCGCCGGCGGTGCTGCGACGCAGGGACCGCAGGTGCCGGTGGTCGTGGCGCCCGGCGCCCCGGGAACGGGGCTGCCGCAGGCCCAGGGACAGCAGCAGGGGCTTCCGGCTCCGCTCGACGGCGAGACGCTGCTCCCGCCCGGAGTCGTTGCGGGAGCCGCCGCCCAGCAGGGAAGCCTGACGGTGCCGCCCGCCGACGACATCAACTCCGGCATCTCGATCATTGCCGATGAGACAAACAACTCGGTCGTGGTCTCGGCGACGGCGGCCGAGATCAAGCGCATCCGGCGGGTGCTTTCCGAGATCGACGTGATGCCGGCGCAGGTGCTGCTCGAGGCGACCATTGCGGAGGTGACGCTCAATGATCAGCTCCGCTTCGGGTTGCGCTGGTTCTTCAGGGCGGGTCTCAGCAGGTTCAAGTTCACCGACGCGGCGCCCGGCACCGTCAAGGGTGAGGACAAGTCCCCGTTGGCGAGCGTGGCGCCGATCATTCCCGGGTTCTCGTACTTCCTCAATATTCCGAACGCACAGCTGGTCGTGAACGCGCTCGCCGACATCACCAATGTCGATGTCGTGTCGTCGCCCTCGCTGATGGTGCTGAACAACAAGAAGGCCATTCTGCAGATCGGCGACGAGGTGCCGATTGCCACACAGTCGGCCGTCGCCGTGACGGCACCCGATGCGCCGATCGTCAACGCCATTACCTTCCGCAATACGGGCGTGATCCTCAACATCACACCGCGCATCAGCGATGACAACAACATCATCCTCGAGATCGAGCAGGAGGTGAGCGACGTGAAGCCGACCACGTCGTCGACGATCGACTCGCCGACCATCCAGCAGCGCCGCATCAAGACCGTCGTGTCGGTGCCCAATGGCGAGAGCATCGTGCTCGCGGGCCTCATGCAGGATCGCTCGACCAGGGAGCGCGGTCAGGTGCCGATCGCAGGCGACATTCCGCTCATCGGCAATCTCTTCAAGAACAAGGAGGACACGGTCGCGCGCACGGAGCTCCTGATCGCCATCACGCCCCATGTCGTCAAGGATAGCCGCCAGATCGATATGATCGCGGCCGAGTTCCGTGATAGGTTGAATCTCACGACGCGCCCGCAGCGCGAAGCGCCGCCCGACCGGCGTGAGCAGGTCGATCGGCTCGTGCGCTGAGGCTTGTCCTGGCTAGCACTGGAGCCAGCGCGGCATGACGGATGCGCCTTCAACGGACCGCGGCTTTATTCTGATCGTCGTGCTTTGGATCGCGCTGCTTCTGGCGCTCATGGCCCTGACCTTTTCGGGCTCGGTCCGCACGCTGCTCAGGATAACCGGCAATTCGGCAGCAAGCGCGGAAGCGGAAGCGGCGGCAGATGCCGGCTTTGCCGTGGCTCTACTGGACCTCGCAGGGGCGAAGGCCATTGGTCCAGATGCTCAGCGCCGCTTCAAGGTCGACGGCACCCCATCGGCTTGCGCGCTGGAGAACGGCGCCCTGGCAGTGATCGCGATCCGCGACGAGGCGGGGCGCGTGAGTCTCAATGCGGCGGACGAGAAGCTTCTTACCGCGCTGTTCGTCGGGCTTGGGGCAGGGCTCGCAGAGGCTCGGAGCTATGCGGACCGTGTGATCGACTTTCGCGATGCCGACGACGTGCGCCGGGAGAGCGGGGCAGAAGCCACCGATTATGCCGAGGCCGGATTGCCCCCACCGAGGAACGGCCGCTTCGAAATGGCGAGCGAGATCACGCGTGTGCTGGGCTTGCCGAAGCCTATCGCCGCCAAGGCGGTGCGACATGTCACGGCGCACTCCGGCCAGAACGGGATTGATCCGTCGGTCGCTGGTCCCGCCTTGAAGCGCGTCCTCGCGGAGGCGGCGTGGCAGGGAGCCTCCGGAGCTTCGACGCGCATTCGTATGGGAGCGGGTTTCGATGACGCCGTGCCGGTTGCGTTCGTCGCCAAGTCGCAAGGGCTCACGTATGCCGTGCGGGCCGAGGGGCGCTCGCCGGCCGGGGCGGTGTTCGTCCGCGAGGGCACCGTCGAGCTCTCCGCGTCGCCTCCCGGTGCCTATCTTCTCAAGGAATGGCACCGGGGCGAGAGCCCGATCGAAGGACTTGTGCTGTCCACGGATGCACCTCTTCCGCCGTGCTGAGGGGCGGGCTCACCTCCCGGCCGCGCCCTGTGGTATACTTCGCCCGGGCGATTTTTCGAATCAGGTCTGAGACGCTGCATGTCCGAGTGTCACGCGTGCTTCACGGATCGGATGCTCCGGCTTTAGTGGTCATTTGAGATGTCCGTGTCGTGCTCCCCAGGGTGCGCGTTGCTATCGAGGACAAGTCCCGTCGATGATTGGGCTCACATCCGCTGGACGGCGCATTTTGATGCTCGTCGCGACCTTCAGCGCAATCGCCGCTGCCGATAGCCTGTCGACCGTCCATGCGCAGGCCTGGCCGTTGGAGGCCAAGGGCTGCTATTTCCACCGTGGCCATCGGTACTGCGGGCGCTACTGCTATTGGGAGGCCAACAGCCAGCGCTATTGCCGCGAGCGCTTCGACGAGGCTTATCCGCAAGGCGGCTACTATCTCTACGATCATATGCCGCTCGATCGGCGTCATCTTGGCCGCCGGAGACTCCACATCCAATGATGAGCTGGGTGGCTGCTCCGACTGAGGTCCCACAAATTGGGACTTTGGTCCGAAGGCACTCAGCGCGCATGATCGCCCGCCTTGGCGCGACCATGGTCGGCGCTGCAAAGGACCTCCGACCCTATTCGACGGGATGGGGCGTCTGCCATGCTGTTGGAAGCCCCATTGCGTCGGAGTTTCCATGGGATGCAGAGCATGACTCGGTTCTTCCTCGGCTTTTGGCGCCGGCTGGCTCGAGCGCACGCTTCGTACTGGGTCGCGGGCCGGGGCTGGGCGCCCTCGAAGGGCGCAGGGTGGCAGAGGTGCCTGCTTCTGCCCGCGATGGTTTGTCTCTCCGGAGTGGCTTCCGGCGCAGAGGCGGGCGGATCGCGCTGGGGGCGGGATTACCTGCCGAATGTGACCGTCTACAATCAGCACGGCAAAGCCATGCGATTCTACGACGACGTCATCAAGGACCGGATCGTGGTCATCAGCTTTATTTATACGAGCTGCAAGAATATCTGTCCGCTGGTCACGGCCCGGCTTGCACAAGTGGCGGAAAGCCTTGGCGAGGCGGCGCACCGGGATATCCGGTTCGTCTCCATCAGCATCGACCCCATTCCAGACACTCCGGAAAAGTTGAAAGAAATGGCCGATGCGTTTCACGCGCCGGACGAGTGGCTGTTTCTGACCGGGGGGGTCGACGACATCGCCCTCATCCGCCACAAGCTCGGTGAGCGCAGCCGTGAGATCAACGAGCACCGCAACGAGATCCTGCTCGGCAATGATCGCACGGGCGAGTGGGCGCGTGACTCGGCGTTCGCCGATCTCGGAGTGCTGACCGAGACCATTCGGGCCATGGATCCTGAATGGCGGTCCAAGGCACGAGCGATTGAGGGGGCCGGTAGCGGCATGGCGATCGTGGCGGGCGCCGAACAGCCGGGACAGGCACTATTCATCAAGACCTGCGGCGCCTGTCATACCGTCGGCAAGGGGATCCGGGTCGGACCTGATCTAGCCGGACTTACCGAGCGGCGCGACCGGGACTGGATTCTACGTTTCATCACGTCGCCAGGTCGGCTGCGGCGGGAGCACGATCCCGTAGCCCTTGCTCTCGCGGACGCATTCCCCGGCGTCCGCATGCCCGATCTCGACCTCGCAGAGTCGGACGCTGCCGATGTTCTGGCCTATATCGAGCACCTCGATCGGATCCGCGCCGCGGAGCATGCATCGGCAGGACCGGCAGAAACGCCGCGCCAATAGGTCCCTCGCGGCCCATGAGCCTTGGCTATGGCTCCGCGAACGAGCGCACGGTCGCCTCGAGCTGAGAGCGCGTCAGGCCTTTCGAAACGTAGGTATGAGCGAAGGGAACGGCTTCGGCGGCGGCTCCTTCAATTTCGTCCTCCGAAAGCACAATGAACTTGATGCCGGGGCAGGCCGAGGAAATCTCCTCCATCATGGCGAGGCCGTTGGTGGAGGAGCTGAGATCGATGATCATCAGCTCTGGGCTCTGCGATTGGGCAATCTCGAGCGCCTCGGCCGGAGAGCTGCCCTGGGCAATGACCTCGAACCCCTCCATATCGTCGAGCGCCATCGTAATGCCGGAGAGCATCAAGGGATACTCGTCGATCACAGCGATCGTGACGATCCGGCTCTGTCCGTCCTCGGTGATGCCGGTCATTCCGGCCGAGCTGCTATCGTCCATGTCGGTCGCTTCCGAGCGCTAGACCAGCAAAGACATCGTCCCCCGATTGATACGCCGTCCGGGGTCTCGATTTCGCTGGCCGAAGTCTCCCACAATTCCGTCACCTTCTGCAAGGCTCCCTATCACGCCTCCACTTACAGATTATCGTCAAGGTCTATCAGCCAAATGTCAGGGGACGGGTGGGCAGGCTTTCATGCATAGGTCGGGCTAGGTGGCGCGCAAGAAACAGGATTGAATAGGCCACGATTTCAAAAATCAGCTATGAATGTTCTTGTGCAGTCTCCGGAATTCACGACCAAAAGCATCATTGCCGGGACCTAGGTCCCTGGTGATTGCTGCGGGCCTGCGAAGATCCGATTGGCCAAAGGTCCAGTCGGCCCGTTCTGTGGTAGGATTGGGGTTGCCGGGGCCAGGACGGGAGCCTAAACTTATGGTGGAGGGGGAGTTCGTAGAGTTGCGTAGGGGCGTGTGCCTGGATGGCTCGACACCTGAAACTGGTCAGCGTCAACGGCAACCTTGTCGATGAGACAGGGGGCGAGACGGGCGGCGTGCCGACGGCGGGACGCCAGGGTGAAAAACAGCGAGGGTCATCATCGCTGCAGGCAACGGGTCAGGCGTCGCCGGCCAGTGGTCCGCGTGGAACCCAGCCGTCTCAGGGCAGCGCCAGCCCGGCAAACCCCGTTCTCGACAATGTCGAGCTCCTCACGGCCGTTGCCCTATTTTCCGCACTGTCGGCAGATCTCGATGCCCTTGCTGCGGGCCCGGCCAAATCCGAGAACGATGGTTCGGCTGGTGAGGAGCCCGACCGGCACGACACATCGGTCCGGCAGAGGGATGGGCCGGCGCTCGAGGATGGCCAGCTGATCCCGGCTGTCGTCACGGATGAGAACGGGCAGGGGCTGAGCGGCGCCACCGAGAAGGTCGGCAGCAAGTCGAATGCGGCGGATGCCGGCGAAGGGCAGCCT
>Ga0233425_10000783_pt1 | contig 78128 bp, 71 predicted proteins | sample Watercolumn_Towu_2_FD_181712 | JGI IMG/M metagenome (GOLD analysis project Ga0233425, IMG submission 181712) | Freshwater microbial communities from Lake Towuti, South Sulawesi, Indonesia - Watercolumn_Towuti2014_140_MG | ecosystem: Environmental > Aquatic > Freshwater > Lake | place...
CCCGCCCGGTTCGCCGGCGCGGGGCTCTTCGCGCGCGAATGACACCGGAGAAGGTGTGCGGGTGCCTTGCTCCGATTGCCAAGAATGGCCGCTCGGTCCAGCCGTTTACAGCACGCAACTGCCACCAATCTTCGCTCTTGAAGTTCGGGGATCAGGCAGAGCTGTTCCGAAAAGCACCCTTATCGAATCAAGCCCAACCAAATTCCTTGATGGCGCGCGTTTCGTTCCAGATTTTGGTCATATGGCTGATCTTTTCGCCATCGAATTCCATGGCATAGACGTAGTCGGTTGCAGTGCTTTTGCCGGTGGGAGGACAGGGTCCACCTTCACCGGTGTGCGTCCCTCGGAAGATGCCATACGCCAACACATTTTGGCGCTCGCCATCTGTCGCGAAGGATTTTACTTCATATCGGCCATCGGGAATGAACGTCAGCAGTCCCTTCATCCAGTTCGTATAGTCCCGCAACGTGACGATGCCCGAAAGGGCATCGGCTTGAGCTGAAAAACTGGCACTGGGTGTGCAGTATTGTTCGCAGGCTTCCCAGCCGCCGCCCGTCTCGCACGCATCGAAGAACGCTTTAGCGACGGTCGTAATCGTACTCATGAACGCTGCCTCGCTGATGTGACGAGCCAGACTAGGACGTTTGCGGATAGGCCGATATGGCAAGAGGTGCCGGATGCGTGCAGCAATTTTTGCCAGAAACGGTGCCTTCTCGGGCCTTTTGTCTACAAAATGGCTCGTCGATTGACCGCGACGCGGCGACGGGTGGCGAACGGCGCGCTCGGAATCAACGCCGGGCTGATGCGGACTATCCGCTCGCGGCCGTCCGTCTACCTCATGCCCGCTTGAACGACGGGTGCCTCCTCAGCCCCGCCGGCACCCGCCGCGCGGGGTCTTTTCGTTTCGGGTCCCGCGCCGGCCGCAGCAGCCTCTCGCCCGACAGCGTCGTAGATCTGCCGCGCGGTCGCCTCACTTGGGCTGGGGCCGCGAGCAGCACCGGATCAACTGGCCTGATCCTGTCCGATGCGAGCCACTCTTCGAACAATCGCCAGAACATCGCGGCGCATCTGATCATCCTCCAGTGCGTTGAAGGCTCGCAAGAGATCGGCGGCACCATGGGTGCGCAGGATGCCGAACACCTCCGCTTGCTCCTGACCAGCGTCGCCTTCGTCGCTATCGAAGAACGTCGTGACTGGCACTTCAAGAACCCGAGCGATCTCGCTCAGGCGGCCGGCGCCGACGCGGTTCATCCCCCTCTCGTACTTCTGGACCTGCTGAAACGTTACGCCGAGGGCGCTGCCGAGCGCGGTCTGCGAGAGGCCTTTGGACTTGCGCAGCGCTTGGATGCGCTCGCCAACGATCCGGTCCTGCTCAGTCGTTTTTTTCGGCGTCGCGCCAGGAGTGTTCATGGCATTGAGCCCTGCATGGGAGAACGGCAGGGCGGGTTGATCGAAAGCCCAGCCGGAAGGTCCCAGCAACGCTTCCGGGAGGATTTCCGTTGCGTTGAGCCGCGTGGCCTCAGTACCCGAGTTCGCTCCCGTCCTGCCTCAGCCAGCCAATCAGGCCGGCGCATCATCCCGCGCGCTGGGAGCCCGAAGTCAGCGGCAGAGCGTTGAGAAGGCTGACACTTCGGCGGGTTGATTGGAGCGGGCGATCGGGATCGAACCGACGACATTCAGCTTGGGAAGCTGACGTTCTACCACTGAACTACGCCCGCATCCGGCCGCTCATGGAGCGTTGACGCTGCCTTGAGCCGGAGCGTGCTTTCCGAGCGGCAAGGCTTGGAAAGCACCTCATTTTCATAAGCGATGGCGGGCGCCTGTCCACCCCTAAAATGCGTCCGCGCCCCGTCGCGGCATCCGTGCGCCGACGCTGCGGCCGGCGATCAGCCAGTAGACCAGTCCGGACACGACGCCCGTTATCAGAAGGATCACGGCGAGCCGCGCTTCCGCGCCCGCCGCCGCCGAGCCGGCGGCGGGTGGCGGGCCGCCGCGGGCGAGCCAGGGCAGGAGCGCCGTGAGACCCCCCGTCGCGCCGCCGTACCAGAACGGGGAGCGCAGCCCGAGCGTCTCGCCGAGAAGCGCTGCCAGCGTCGGCGGCAGGATCAGCAGCAGGCTGAGCGCCTGGGCGAAGAGGAGGACGGCCATCACGGCTACGTCCGGCGGAAGGCCCTGCGCGAGATCCGACAGGCCGGAGAAGAGGCCGACGAGACCGAGCTCGGCCAGCGTCTCGCGGAAGGTCGGATCGAGCAGCACCCCGACGGTGAGCGCCAGGGCGCCGGCCGGGATCGCCAGGATCAGGGCGAAGACGGCGAGGAGGACGCGTCCCAGCCCCATCATCGGCATATCAGCTCCTCGCGCTCCGTCGGGGACGGCCGAAAAACCGATAAGCCCTTCGGGCGAGGCCGGGCAACCGGCCTCGCGGATCGGTGCCGGGGCGACTCAGCAATCGAGCGTGGTGTCGCGCTCCCACTGCGTCAGATGGCGGCAGTAATCGTCCCATTCCGAGCGCTTGAGCTTGAGGTAGCTCGGCACGAAGGCGCCGAGCGCCTCGTTGAGGACCGGGCTCGCCTCGAGCGCGCGCAGCGCGTCGAGCAGGTTGAGCGGCAGGCGCTTCACGCCTTCCACATTGTGCCCGTCGGTGTACATGTTGATGTCGAGGCGCTGGCCCGGATCGCGCTGCTGACGGATGCCGTCGAGGCCGGCGGCGAGGATGCCCGCCTGGAGCAGGTAGGGGTTGGCCGCCCCGTCCGCGAGGCGGAACTCGAAGCGCCCGCCATCGGGAATGCGGATCATGTGGGTGCGGTTGTTGCCCGTATAGGTCACGGTGTTGGGCGCCCAGGTCGCGCCGGAGGTCGTGCGGGGCGCGTTGATGCGCTTGTAGGAGTTCACGCACGGATTGGTGAGGGCCGCCAGGGCGTCGGCCGAGTGGATCAGGCCGCCGATGAAGTGGTAGCCGAGCTGCGACAGGCCGATCTCGTCCGAGCGGTCGGAGAAGACGTTCTGGCCGTCGCGCCAGAGCGAGACGTGGGCGTGGCAGCCGGAGCCCGTCAGGTCCATGAAGGGCTTGGGCATGAAGGTCGCGCGGAAGCCGTGCTTCTCGGCGATCGAGCGGGTCATGTACTTGAAGAAGGCGTGCCGGTCGGCGGTGATCAGCGCGTCGTCGTAGTCCCAGTTCATCTCGAACTGGCCGTTCGCGTCCTCGTGGTCGTTCTGGTAGGGCTTCCAGCCGAGGCTCAGCATCGCGTCGCAGATCTCGGTGATCACCTCGTAGCGGCGCATCAGGGCCGACTGATCGTAGCAGGGCTTGGTCTGCTTGTCGGCGGTGTCGGCCGGCTCCGAGCCGCAGGGCGTGATCAGGAAGAACTCGCACTCGACGCCGCTCTTCATCTGCAGCCCCTCGCGGGCCGCTTCCTTGATCAGGCGCTTGAGGATGTTGCGCGGGCCCTGCTCCACCGCCTTGCCGTCCATCACGAGGTCGGCGGGCAGCCAGCCGACTTCCGGCTTCCACGGCAGCTGGATCAGCCCCTCGGGGTCGGGCATGGCCAGCAGGTCGGCATCGGCCGGGCTCATGTCGAGCCAGGTGGCGAAGCCGGCAAACCCCGCGCCGTTGCGGCAGGTGCTGGCGATCGCGGCGGCCGGCACCAGCTTGGCGCGCTGGGTGCCGAACAGATCGGTATAGGAGACGAGGAAGTACTTGATGCCGCGTTCCCGGGCGGCGGCTTCGAGTTCGTGCGTCATTGCAAGAATCCTCCCGGCTTGGTGGTTCGGCCCCATCGCCACAAAAGAAAGAGGGCCGCCCTCGAAGCCTCGGGAGCGGCCCTCGCAGATCACATGCCGGTCTTGCCGGGAATCCAGCCGGTGCCGGCGAGTGGCACCTGCGCCATCGCCGCGGCCTCGATGGTGAGCGCCACCAGATCCTCGGGTTCGAGGTTGTGCAGGTGGCTCTTGCCGCAGGCGCGGGCGATGGTCTGGGCCTCCAGGGTCATCACCGCGAGGTAGTTGGCGAGCCGGCGGCCGGCGAGTTCCGGATCGAGGCGCTTGGCGAGTTCCGGATCCTGCGTGGTGATGCCGGCGGGGTCCTTGCCCTCGTGCCAGTCGTCGTAGGCGCCGGCCGTGGTGCCGAGCGCCTCGTACTCGGCCTGCCAGCGGGGATCGTTGTCGCCCAGCGCGATCAGGGCGGCGGTGCCGATGGCGACCGCGTCGGCGCCGAGCGCCAGCACCTTGGCCACGTCCGCGCCGGAGCGGATGCCGCCGGAGACCACGAGCTGCACCTTGCGATGCAGGCCCAGATCCTGGAGCGCCTGCACGGCGGGGCGGATCGCGGCGAGCGTCGGGATGCCGACATGCTCGATGAACACGTCCTGCGTCGCGGCGGTGCCGCCCTGCATGCCGTCGAGCACCACCACGTCGGCGCCGGACTTGGCCGCCAGCGCCGTATCGTAATAGGGGCGGCTCGCGCCGACCTTGACGTAGATCGGCTTCTCCCAGTCGGTGATCTCGCGCAGTTCCTCGATCTTGATCGCGAGGTCGTCCGGCCCGGTCCAGTCCGGATGGCGGCAGGCGGAGCGCTGGTCGACGCCCGGCGGCAGGCAGCGCATGCCGGCGACGCGCTCGGTGATCTTCTGGCCGAGCAGCATGCCGCCGCCGCCGGGCTTGGCGCCCTGGCCGATCACGACCTCGATGGCGTCGGCCTTGCGCAGGTCGTCCGGGTTCATGCCGTAGCGCGACGGCAGGTACTGGTAGACCAGGGTCTTGGAGTGCCCGCGCTCCTCCGGCGTCATGCCGCCGTCGCCGGTGGTGGTCGAGGTGCCGGCGATGGTGGCACCCCGCCCGAGCGCCTCCTTGGCATTGGCCGAGAGCGAGCCGAAGCTCATGCCGGCGATGGTGACCGGCGTCTTCAGGTGGATCGGCTTGGAGGCGAAGCGCGAGCCCAGCACCACCTCCGTGCCGCAGCGCTCGCGGTAGCCCTCGAGCGGGTAACGGCTGATCGAGGCGCCGAGGAACAGCAGGTCGTCGAAATGGGGCAGCGCCCGCTTCGCCCCGGCGCCGCGGATGTCGTAGATGCCGGTCGCCGCCGCGCGGCGGATCTCGGACATCACGTCGGGGGTGAAGGTCGCCGACAGGCGCGGTTTCGTGCGCGGAGCGGCCCCGGAATCCTTGCGGTGATCCGTCATCAGTAGGCTCCGGCGTTGTCGACGTGGAAGTGGTAGAGGGTGCGGGCCGAGCCGTAGCGGCGGAACTCGCTCGGGCTCACTTCCCCGGCGAGGCCGGCGGCGGCGAGCTTGTCGGCGAGTTCCCGCAGGTGCTCGTCGCGCATCTCCTTCTCGACGCAGTCGGCGCCCAGGCTCTTCACCGAGCCGCGTACGTAGAGCTTCGCCTCGTAGAGCGAGTCGCCCAGCGCCTCGCCGGCGTCACCCAGCACGGTCAGCGTCCCGGCCTGGGCCATGAAGGCCGACATGTGGCCGATCGAACCCTTCACGACGATGTCGACGCCCTTCATCGAGATGCCGCAGCGGGCCCCCGCATTGCCGTCGATGATGAGCATCCCGCCATGCGCCGTGGCGCCGGCCGACTGGCTGGCATCACCCCGCACATGGACCAGGCCGGAGATCATGTTCTCGGCGACTCCGACGCCCGCATTGCCGTTGACGAGAACGGTGGCGAGCTTGTTCATGCCGGCGCAGTAATAGCCGACATTGCCCTCGATCTCGACGCTGATCGGCGCGTCGAGCCCCGCGGCGATGGCGTGGCGTCCGTCCGGACCGGTGACGGTCCAGTGGGTCTCGTTGGTGTCGGGTCGCAGGGCGTGCAGGGTTCGGTTCAGCTCGCGCAGCGGCGCGGTCCGCAGGTCGAAGCTCGGCATCAGTGGCGCTCCCCGGATTCGCGTTCCCACGCATAGACCTTGGCCGGCTCGGGCTCGAACACCCGGGCCTTGTCGATCCCGGGCAGGCCGACCAGCGCCCGGTACTCGGAGCCGAAGGCGACGTAGTCGTCGGTCTCGGCCATCACGGCGGGCTTGCAGGCGATGGGATCGCGCACCACGGCGAAGCCGTTCTCGGTGCCGACCACGAAGGTGAAGAAGCCGTCGAGATCGGTCAGGCTCGATTCGAGCGCTTCCTTGAGCGAGGCGCCCTCGCGCATGCGCCAGCTGAGATAGCCGGCGGCGACCTCGGTATCGTTCTGGGTGGCGAAGCTCAGGCCCTCGTGCCGGAGGCGGCGGCGCAGGTCGTTGTGGTTCGACAGCGAGCCGTTATGGACGAGGCACTCGTCGGTGCCGGTGGAGAACGGGTGGGCGCCGTTGGTCGTCACCGCGCTCTCGGTCGCCATGCGGGTGTGGCCGATGCCGTGGGTGCCGGACATGTTCTCCAGGGCGAAGCGCTCGGCCACGGCGGCCGGCAGCCCGACCTCCTTGTAGATCTCCATGCGCCGGCCCGCGCTCACCACGTCGATGCCGGGGGCGCTGGCCTTGAGCCACGCCCGGATCTCCTCCTCGCGCCCGGCGGGCACGGTGAGGACGGTATGGGTGTCCCTCTCCGTCGCCTCGGCGGAGAGGGACAGTGCCTTCTCCAACCCCGTGACCGCGCCGCGCAGCTCTTCCGGGCCGGGGCCGCGCAGGGTCAGCTTGACGCTGCCCGCATCCGAGACGCCATCCGAGCCGTAGACCGCGAAGCCCGCGCTGTCGGGGCCGCGATCGGTCATCGTCTCGAGCATCTTGGACAGCATCGCGCCGAGCTGCGGTTCAAGCTTCGGATTCTTGAGGAATAGTCCGACAATACCGCACATCGGCGTCGCCCCGTCCGTTCGTTCACTGGTGAAAGGGATCGCACGGTGTGCCGGCCACGTCAACTTTCAGGCACGAAAATTTCCTCTCATGAAACGCCTTTCCGTCGATGCGAGGCAATTCGAGGCGATCCGGTGTGCCGCCCGATCCGGAGTGGGAGCGGCGCTGGATCGCTTCGCGGCCGCTCGCGATGACGGAAGGACGGTATCGGCCGGCGAGCCTCTCAGATTTCCGCTCCCTGCCGCCGGCGCCGACGCTCGGCCCGCGACAGCTCGTCCGCGCTCGCGAAACCCGTCGCCGTGGCGATTTCGGCGCGGCTCAGCGCGCTCTCGCGGCCGAGCTGGTGCGCCCGGTCCAGGCGCAGGTCGAGGTAGTGGCGGTGGAGACCCTGCCCGAGCCCTTCGCGAAACAGCCGCTCCAGCTGCCGCACCGAGACGCGGGCGAGACCGGCCAGGACCTCGCGGGCGAGCGGCGCTTCGAGGTTGGCCTCCATCGCCGCGAGCACCCGCAGCAGGCGCGGGTCGCGCACGCCGAAGCGCTGGCGCAGGTCCATCCGCTGCGGGCTCAACCCCTCGCGGATCTGATTGTGCAGGAACCAGTCGCTGACCCCCGCCGCGAGCCCGGCGCCGTGGTCGCGGCCGATCAGGTCGAGCATCAGGTCGAGGGCGGCGATGCCGCCGGAGCAGGTGATCCGCTCGCCCTGGATCTCGAACAGCGAGCGAACCACCTCGATGTCGGGATAGCGCTCCTCGAAGGCCGGCACGTGCTCCCAGTGCAGCGTGCAGCGCCGGCCCGAGAGCAGGCCGGCGCGGGCCAGCAGATAGGGGCCGCCGGAAATGCCCCCCAGCGTCACCCCGCGCCGGGCGAGCCCGCGCAGCCACGCGAAGAGGGCGGGATCGTCGAACTCGGCCGGATTGCCGCCGGCGCAGACGAAGACGCGGTCGGCGGCGATGTCGCTCGAGCCGACCGCGACATCGGTGAGGATGCCGAGCCCGTTCGAGGCCTGCACCACGCCGCCGCCGGGCGCGGCGTGCCACCAGCGATACAGTTCGCAGCCCGACAGGGTGTTGGCCGCCCGCAGCGGCTCGACCGCTGCCGTGTAGGCCATCAGCGGAAAGTCCGGCGCCAGCACGAAGCCGACCGTCAGGGTCGCGGGGTGTTCCACCCGCGGCGGCTTCGGCCCCGGCCGGGCGCGGGCTTCGGGCTCGGTTCGCATTTCTGCGCGATTTGCCGGAATCATGTCGCAAAACGCAAGTCGGCGTGCCCGTGATCTCGGCTAACCCTGGGACATACGGAACATCCTCCGGCGATGAGCGGATTCCCGCATGCGCTACTCCCTCTTCAGCGTGCTCGGACAGGCCCTGCGCGGCCAGCGCGATTGGACGCCGCAATGGCGCGACGCGGCCCCGCAGGAGGCCTACGACGTGGTGATCGTCGGCGGCGGCGGGCACGGGCTCGCCACCGCCTACTACCTCGCCAAGGAACACGGGATCACCCGCGTCGCCGTGCTGGAGAAGAGCCACGTCGGCTCCGGCAATGTCGGGCGCAACACCACCATCGTGCGCTCGAACTACGGCCTGCCCGGCAACATCCCGTTCTACGAGCGCTCGATGAAGCTCTGGGAGGGACTGGAGCAGGACATCAACTACAACGCCATGGTCAGCCAGCGCGGCGTGCTGAACCTGTACCATTCCGACGCCCAGCGCGACGCCTACGCCCGCCGCGGCAACGCCATGCGGCTCGCCGGGATCGACGCCGAACTGCTCGACCGCGAGGGCGTGCGGGCGATGGTCCCGTTCATCGATTTCGACAACGCGCGCTTCCCCGTGAAGGGGGGCCTGCTCCAGCGCCGCGGCGGTACCGTGCGCCACGACGCGGTCGCCTGGGGCTATGCCCGCGCGGCGAGTGACCGCGGCGTCGACATCGTCCAGAACTGCGCCGTCACCGGCATCCGCCGCGAGAACGGGCGCGTCACCGGGGTCGAGACCAGCCGCGGCTTCATCCGCGCGGGGAAGGTGGCACTGTCGGTGGCCGGCTCGTCGTCGCTGCTCGCCGGCATGGTCGACATGCGCCTGCCGATCGAGAGCCACGTCTTGCAGGCCTTCGTCAGCGAGGGCGTGAAGCCCCTGATCGACTGCGTCATGACTTTTGGGGCCGGCCACTTCTACGTCAGCCAGTCGGACAAGGGCGGCCTCGTCTTCGGCGGCGACATCGACGGCTACAATTCCTATGCGAGCCGCGGCAATCTCCACACCATCGAGGACGTGATGGAAGGCGGCATGGCGCTCTGGCCGGGGCTCGGGCGACTGCGGCTGCTGCGCCACTGGGGCGGCATCATGGACATGTCGATGGACGGCTCCCCCATCATCGACCGCACCGACATCGGCGGCCTCTACCTCAATGCCGGCTGGTGCTACGGCGGCTTCAAGGCGACGCCGGCGGCGGGCTTCTGCTTCGCCCACCTGATCGCCCGCGACGAACCGCATGCGGATGCGAGCGCCTACCGCCTCGACCGCTTCGCCACCGGCCACCTCATCGACGAGAAGGGCATGGGCGCGCAGCCCAACCTGCATTGAGGCTTCCCGAGCGGCGCCGGCTGCGCCGACGCCATCCGCCGCATCAGCGGCGACGCGCCCTCGCGCCTGCGGTACCCGCTGAAGCGGGCACCGATCTCAAAGAGGACGACACGCCATGCGCATCCGGTGCCCCCATTGCGGCGAGCGCGACAACGGGGAGTTCAGCTACCTCGGCGACGCCGCGCCCCGACGTCCCGACGGGCTCGACGCCTCGGCGCAAGCCATGCACGACTACGTCTACCTGCGCGAAAACCCCGCCGGGACGATCCGCGAGCTCTGGTATCACGCCGCCGGATGCCGCTCCTGGCTGGTCGTGACCCGCGACACCCGCACCCACGCCATCGAATCGGTCGAGCCGGCGCGCGACGTCGCGCGGGCCCGCCGCTCGGGAGAGGCCGCATGACCACGCTCGCCCTTCAGCGCGCGGAGGCGCCCGTTTCCGCGACCTCGGCCGATCAGCCGTTCCGCACCGCCACCGGCGGCCTGATCGATCGGAACCGGCCGCGCGATTTCAGCTTCGACGGTCGTCGCCTCACCGGCTTCCAGGGCGACACGCTGGCCTCGGCGCTGCTCGCCAACGGCGTGCGTCTCGTCGGCCGCTCGTTCAAGTATCACCGGCCCCGGGGCATCCTCTCGGCCGGCTCGGAGGAGCCGAACGCCCTGGTCGAACTGCGCTCCGGCGCCCGGCGCGAGCCCAACACCCGCGCCACCATGGCGGAACTCTACGAGGGGCTGGAGGCGACGAGCCAGAACCGCTGGCCCTCGCTCGCGCTCGACGCGCTCTCGGTCAACGCGCTGCTCTCGCCGGTCTTCGCGGCGGGCTTCTACTACAAGACCTTCATGTGGCCGGCCGGCCTCTGGGAGAAGCTGTACGAGCCGATGATCCGGCGCGCGGCGGGCCTCGGCCGGGCCGCCGACGCCCCCGATCCCGACACCTACGACCACGCCCACGCCCATTGCGACGTGCTCGTCATCGGCGGCGGCCCGGCCGGTCTCTCGGCGGCGCTCGCCGCCGGCCGCTCCGGCGCGCGGGTGATCCTCGTCGACGAGGATTTCGCCACCGGCGGCCGCCTGCTGGCGGAGCGGCGGGAGATCGGCGGCGCGAGCGGGGCCGACTGGGCCGCCCGCGCGGTCGCCGAGCTGGAGAGCCTGCCCGAGGTCCGCATCCTGACGCGCACCACCCTGTTCGGCGTCTACGATCACGGTGCCTACGGCGCGGTGGAGCGCGTCTCCGACCATCTCGCGGTCCCCGTTGCCCACGCCCCGCGCCAGCGGCTGTGGCGGATCGTGGCCCGGCGGGCGGTGCTCGCGGCCGGCGCGATCGAGCGCCCGCACGTGTTCGGCGGCAACGACCGGCCCGGCGTGATGCTGGCCGGCGCGGTGCGGACCTATCTCAACCGCTACGGCGTGCTGCCGGGCCGGCGCCTCGCCGTGTTCACGTCGAGCGATGACGGCTGGCGCACCGCCGCCGACATAATCGCCGCCGGCGGCGGGCTCGCGGCGGTGATCGACACCCGCACCTCCGTCCCGCCGCATCTGCGCCGGATGGCGGAGGCGGCCGGGGCGCGGGTGGTAACCGGCGGATATGTCGCCGGCACCAAGGGCCATCTCGGCTTGAGCGCGATCCAGGTCGTGGACGGCTACCACAGCACCGAGACGATCGCCTGCGACGGCCTCGCCATGGCCAATGGCTGGAACCCTGTGGTGCATCTCGACTCGCACCTGTCGCGCCGGCCGGTCTGGGACGAGGCGATCCACGCCTTCGTGCCGGGCGCCCTCCCCTCCGGCATGCAGGCCGCCGGCGCCGCTGCCGGGCGCTTCACCCTGGCTGAATGCCTGGAGACCGGCGCCCGAGCCGGTGCCGAGGCCGCGACCGCCTGCGGCTTCGAGGCCTCCGCCGAGGCGGTGCCGCAGACCGACCCGGAGAGCGTCGCTCACACCCCGCTCTGGCGCGCTCCGAAGCCCCGCGGAAAAGCCTTCGTCGATTTCCAGAACGACGTCGCCGCCTCCGACGTCGAACTCGCCCACCGCGAGGGGTTCCGCGCGGTGGAACTGCTGAAGCGCTACACCACCCTCGGCATGGCGACCGACCAGGGCAAGACCTCGAACCTCGCCGGCCTCTCGATCATGGCCGAGCTGACGGGCAAGGACATTCCGAGCGTCGGCACCACGGTGTTTCGCCCGCCCTTCACCCCCGTCGCCATCGGCGCCTTCGCCGGCCATCACCGGGGCAAGGAGTTCCGAGCCACCCGCCACGTCCCCTCCCACGCCTGGGCCGAGGAGAACGGGTGCGTCTTCGTCGAGACCGGCCTGTGGCTGCGCCCGGCCTACTTCCCGAAGGCCGGCGAGACCGACTGGCTCGATACGGTAGTGCGGGAGGTCGAGACCGTGCGCACCAAGGTCGGGATCTGCGACGTCACCACGCTCGGCAAGATCGACATCCAGGGCCGTGACGCGCTGGCCTTCATCGAGCGGGTCTGCGCCAACCCGTTCGGTACGCTCCCGGTCGGCAAGGCCCGCTACGCCGTGCTGCTGCGCGAGGACGGCTTCGTCATGGATGACGGCACCGTCGCGCGGCTCGCCGAAACGCACTACGTCATGACCGCCTCGACGGCGAACGCCGCGCGGGTGATGCAGCACCTCGAATTTTGCCGGCAATGGTTGTGGCCAGAGCTCGACGTGCAGCTCGCCTCGATCAGCGAGCAATGGGCACAATACGCGGTCGCCGGCCCCCGCGCCCGCGACACCCTGCGCCGGATCGTCGATCCCGGCTTCGACATTTCGAACCAAGCCTTCCCGTTCCTGGCCAGCGCCGAGATCACCGTCGGCGGCGGCATCCCGGCCCGGCTGTTCCGCATCTCGTTCTCGGGCGAGCTCGCCTACGAGCTGGCGGTGCCGGCGGCCTACGGCGATGCGGCGTGGCGGGCCTTGATGCAGGCGGGCTTGCCCTACGGCATCACCGCTTACGGCTCCGAGGCGCTCTCGGTGATGCGCATCGAGAAGGGCCACGCGGCCGGCGCCGAGATCAACGGCCAGACCACCGCCCGCGACCTCGGCCTCGGCGGGATGCTCGCCAAGAAGAAGGACTATATCGGCCGCCTGATGAAGGAGCGCCCCGCGCTCACCGATCCGGACCGGCCGATCCTGGCCGGTTTTCGCCCGGTCGATCCCAGCGACCGGTTGCGGGCGGGCGCGCATTTCCTGGCGCTCGACGCGGAGCCGAGCCTGGAGGCCGACGAGGGCGTGATGACCTCGGTGGCCTACTCGCCGAGCCTGCGGAGCTGGATCGGCATCGGCCTGATCCGGCGCGGGACGGAGCGCCACGGCGAGCGGGTGCGCGCCTACGATCCGGTGCGCGGCGCCGATATCGAGGTCGAGATCTGCTCGCCCGTCTTCGTGGATCCGAAGGAGGAGAAGCTGCGTGTCTGATCCCGCAACGACCCGAGCGTCCTCGTCTCAAGCGTCCTCTTCCCAAGCATCCTCTTCCCAAGCGGCCTCTTCCCAAGCGTCCGCGCTCCTCTGGCGTCCCCGCGGCGCGTGGGAGGGCGCGGCGAAGCCCGGACGGCACGGTGCGCCGGACGGGGTGGCGGGCGTCCGGCTCACGCTCCGTGACGGCTTCGGCCTTGCCACGCTCATCGCGGCGGATGGAAAGGACGCCGACCTGCAAGCCATCCTGGCGGAACGCTTCGGCCTGTCGCTGCCGGAGGCCGGCGCGGCGCAGATCGAGGGCGAGCGCGGCCTGATCTGGTCCGCACCCGGCCAGTGGCTCGCGCTGGCGCCTTCGCCGCACGTCCTTCGCGACCTGCCCGAGGCCCTGCGCGGCGTCGCGGCCGTCACCGACCAGAGCGACAGCCGCGCCCTGGTGCGGATCTCCGGCCCGCAGGCGCGGGCGATGCTCGCCAAGGGCGTCGCCGTCGATCTGCATCCCCGCGCCTTCGGGCCGGGCCGGGCGGCGGTGACGAGCATCGCCCATATCGGCGTCCAGCTCTGGCAGCGCGATGCCGGCCCGACCTACGAGATCGCGGTGGCCCGCAGCTTCGCCGGCAGCTTCTGGGGGTGGCTGGAACACGCGGCGGCCGAGTTCGGCTACGAGGTCGAACCCGGTCGGGTCTGACACGGCGCCGGTCGCAGCGGGCCTTGCTCGCTTCGGCTTCGCCTCGCACTGACGGAAGAGCGGCCGAAAGCGACCGAGACAGCGGCGCCTGACTCGATCGGGAAGCCCTATCCGACCCCCGTCGGCCCGTCGATCACCCGGCGAACCCGGCGGGCCAGCTCCATCCGCTTGTAGGGCTTGTTGATGATCTCGAACTCGGTGCCGCCGGCGTCCGTGCGCTCCATCGAGGCTTCGGCGTAGCCGGTCGTCAGCAGCACCTTGATCTTGGGCTGCCGCTCCCGCGCGGCGCGGGCCAGCATCACGCCGTTCATGCCGCCGGGCATGATCAGGTCGGTGAACAGCAGGTCGATGCGCCCTTCGCCGTCGAGGATGTCGAGCGCCGCCGTGGGACCGTCGACCACGGTAACCTTGTAGCCGAAATCCTCCAGGATGACCCCCGCGGTGGCCGCCACGTCGGGCCGGTCGTCCACGACGAGCACCGTCTCGGAGCCGTGCCGGTCGGCGGCGCGGTTCGAGGGCTTCTGCTCGTCCTCGGCCTTCTGGTCCGAGGCGGGGAAGAGGAGCCGCACCGTCGTGCCGTGCCCGACCTCGGAATAGATCTTCACCGAGCCGCCGGACTGCTTGGCGAAACCGTAGACCATGGCGAGCCCGAGCCCCGTGCCCTTGCCCTCGCCCTTGGTGGTGAAGAACGGCTCCATGACGCGGGTGAGGATCTCCGGGGGCATGCCGGTGCCGGTATCGGTCACCGAGACCACCACGTAGGCGCCGGGCGGCACGGTCTTGTAGAGGGCGGTGTCCTCGTCCTCGACCAGCAGGTTCTCGGTCTTCACCGTCACCGTGCCGCCGTTCGGCATGGCGTCGCGGGCGTTGATGAGGACGTTGAGCAGCGCGACCTCGGCCTGGGTCGGGTCGATGCGCGTCGTCCACAGGTCCGGCGCCGGCAGCACCCGCAGCACGACCTGCTCGCCGAGCGTGCGCTCGGCCATCTCGCCCATGTTCTGGACGAGGCCGTTGAGGTTCAGGAGCCGCCCTTCCAGCCGCTGCTTGCGCGAGAAGGCGAGGAGCTGATGCGTCAGCTTGGCGGCACGCTCGCTGGCGTCCCGCACCGCCTCGCCCGCCCGGCGCAGGCGCCCGGCATCGAGCGTCGGATGATCGAGCAGCGCCAGCATCACCTCGTTGTGGCCGGTGATGACCTGCAGCAGGTTGTTGAAGTCATGCGCAATGCCGCCGGTGAGCTGGCCCAGGCTCTCCATCTTCTGCGCCTGATGCAGCGATTCCTCCGCGTCGCGGCGGCGGGAGACATCGAGCTGCGAGCCGAAGAAGTAGACGAGGTCGCCCGACCGATTGAAGACGGGGCTGACGAACAGCGCGTTCCAGAACGAGGAGCCGTCCTTGCGGTAGTTCAGGATTTCGGTGGCGAATTCCCGGTGCTCCATGACGGCGTCGCGGACTTCCGCGACGGTATCGCGGTCGGTGTCGGGACCCTGGAGGAACCGGCAATTGTTCCCCATCAGCTCCTCGATCCCGTAACCGGTCATGCGGATGAAGGCGCGGTTGGCGAAGATGATCGGATTGTCCGGCTGGTGCGGATCGGTGACGATCATCGGCATCCGGGTCCGCTCGACCGCCGCGAAGAAGATGTCGTGATGCTGATCGATGACACCGGTGGGCCCGCTGCCGCTCACCGGCGTGTTGGGGCCGGGCGCGCTGGGCTTCTCGGGCGAATTGGGCATGAGGACAGACTTCCCGTGGATGTGACCCACGGGGGCCGGATCACGCATCTCAATACGATGGCACCGGACGATGTTCCCGGGAAAGCCGGTGGGGGCTCGATCACCGAACGACAGAAAGTCGCATGCACAGCAATCTGAGGGTGATCGCGATCACTTGATCGATCTTTCGCACAAACTTGATTTGTATGAAATCATACAGAAGCGTCTCATGCAGATCTGAAGAACGCACTTTCGAGATGGCCGCTCCTGTTTTGTCGAGCCAGCGCCTCCGGTCGTCCGAACACGCTTCCCCGGACGCCGCGCCGCGGCGCGGCGTCCGGGACGTAGGGCTCAGACGTGGATCGCCCGCTTGTCGACGGCGAGCGCGGCTTCCTTGACGGCCTCCGTCAGCGTGGGGTGGGCGTGGCAGGTGCGGGCGATGTCCTCGGCGGAGGCCGCGAACTCCATCGCCACCGCGACCTCGGCGATGAGGTTGCCGGCATCGGCCCCGACGATGTGCACGCCGAGCACGCGATCCGTCTTCTCGTCGGCGAGGATCTTCACGAAGCCGTCGGTGGTGCCGTTGGCCTTGGCGCGGCCATTGGCCGTGAAGGGGAACTTGCCGGCCTTGTAGCTGATCCCGTCCTTCTTCAGCTCCTCCTCGGTCTTGCCGACCGAGGCGACCTCGGGGAAGGTGTAGACGACGTTCGGGATGACGCCGTAATTCACGTGGCCCGACTGCCCGGCCAGGATCTCGGCGACCGCGACGCCCTCGTCCTCGGCCTTATGGGCGAGCATCGGCCCGGCGATCACGTCGCCGATGGCATAGATGCCGGTGACGTTGGTGGCGTAGTGGTTGTCGGTCTCGATCCGGCCCTTGTTGTCGGTGGCCACCCCCACCGTCTCCAGCCCGAGTCCCTCCGTGTAGGGCACGCGGCCGATGGCCACGAGCACCACGTCGGCCTCGAGCGTCTCGGACTCGCCGCCCTGCGCCGGCTCGACGGTGACGGTCGCGCCCCCCTTCTGGTTGACCTCGACGCCGGTGACCTTGGTCGAGAGTTTGAAGACCATGCCCTGCTTGGCCAGGATCCGCTGGAACTGCTTGCCGACCTCGCCGTCCATGCCCGGCAGCACGCGGTCGAGATACTCGATCACCGTCACTTCGGCGCCGAGCCGGCGCCAGACCGAGCCGAGTTCGAGCCCGATCACGCCCGCGCCGATCACGACCAGCTTCTTCGGCACCTCGGCGAGTTCGAGCGCGCCGGTGGAGGAGACCACCGTCTTCTCGTCGATCTCGACGCCCGGCAGCCGCGTCACGTCGGAGCCGGTGGCGATGACGATGTTCTTGGTCTCCAGCATCTGGTTGCCGCCGTCGTCCGAGATCACCTCGACGCGGCCGGCCCCGGCGATGCGGCCGCGACCGTGATAGGTTTCGACCTTGTTCTTCTTGAGCAGGAACTCGACGCCCTTGGTGTTGCCGTCGACGCCGCCCTGCTTGAACGCCTGCATTTTCTTCAGATCAAGCTTGGGTGTTCCCACATCGATGCCCAGCTCCGAAAAGTGCTTGTTGGCCTCCTCGAAGGCTTCGGAGGCGTGCAGCAGCGCCTTGGAGGGGATGCAGCCGACATTGAGGCAGGTGCCGCCATGGGTCGCCCGCTTCTCGACCACCGCGGTCCTCAGCCCGAGCTGGGCGGCGCGGATGGCGCAGACATAGCCCCCGGGGCCGGTGCCGATGACGACGAGATCGTAGCTCATGGTTGGGTCTGTCCTCGTGATGGCGTGTCGGTTGAGCCGGTGCGCTCCCAGGCCTCGATGACGGCGAGGAGTTGCGGCGACCGGGGTGCGGTGAGTTCGCGGGCGTAGGCCGGATAGGTCTTCCGCTCGTCGCCGATCTGCAGGTAGGGCGGCATCAGGGTCGTCGCGCCGTGGCGGACGAGGCGTTCGAGCGCCTCCGGCTTGTCGAGGCGGATCGCCTCGAAGGTGAAGGTGCCCTGGGCGGCCTCGATCGGCGTCTCGGGCGCGATCCGGCCCTGCGCCAGCATGGCCGAGAAGGTCGCGAGATCGTCGGACCTCAGCGCCTCGTAGCCCTTCGCGCTGTCGCGGCGCTGCTCCGGGGTCAGGGCGGCCAGGGCCGCGGCGAGGGCGACATGGCGCGGATCGCGCCCGTCGCCGTTCTCGATCACGCCGAAATCGGTGACGAGCCGGAGCATCCGGCCGCCCGCGTCGAGTCCCCAGTAGGAGGCGTAGACCCCGTCGCCCCAGCCGCTGGCGAAGACCGCGATCCGGGCCGGATCATCCGGCAGCGGCCGGTGCATGACCCAGTTCAGATCCGAGTCCTTCAACTCGCCTGCGAGCACGTCGTCGTAGTAGTTGCCGTAGCCGCTCCGCTTCTGCTCCTGCGCATCGCGGCGCTGCATGGCATCGCGAGCGACCGGGTCCATGAAGCAGCCGAGACCGGCATCGACGGGATAGCCGAAGATCTCGCCCGCCTTTAGGGCGGCAATGTCCTGGCCCGGCACGAGGGCGAGCTCCCAGCGGTCCGGCCTCCCCTCCCCGAAGCGAAGCTCGGCCAGGGCGACGCGGTCCTGCGCGCGGTAGAGCGTGACCGGGTACTCACCCGGCGACACCTTGCGGGTGAAGGGTTCGCGGTCGGGCTGCACCAGCGGATCGGCGGCGATCACCGCGCCGCCCGGCAACGGCAGGAGGCCGAGGGTCATGCGGGTGATGCCGCGCTCGCCCAGTTCGTCCTCCGCCAGTCCGGTCACCGACAGGTTGGCGTCGTTCTCTCTGGCGTCGTAGGGCGTGTCGGCCACCGGTCGGTCTCCGTCGCGGCCCGCCCGCTGCCACGGGAAGAGCTTGGCGAGCGCCGCCGCGAGCCCGGCCCCGACCGCCACCGCGGCGAGGCCGAGGGCGGCGCGCCGGCTCGGTTCGGACAATCGAGGCATGGTCATGCGACCGGCCGGGGGGCCGAGCCCTCGAACCGGAAACCGGCGGAGGAGCCCGGCACGCGACCGCTTCGGATCAAAGATCCAGCACGAGGCGGGCCGGATCCTCCAGCGCCTCCTTGACGCGGACGAGGAAGGTCACGGCCTCCTTCCCGTCGACGATGCGGTGATCGTAGGACAGGGCCAGATACATCATCGGCCGCGCCTCGATCTTGCCCCCGCGCACCACCGGCCGCTCCTCGATCCGGTGCATGCCCAGGATGCCCGATTGCGGCGCGTTGAGGATCGGGGTCGACATCAGCGAGCCGTAGATGCCGCCATTGGTGATGGTGAAGGTGCCGCCCTGCATCTCGTCGATGGAGAGCTTGCCCTCGCGCGCCTTCTTGCCGAAGCCGGCGATCTTCTTCTCGATGCCGGCGATCGACAGGTCGTCGGCGTCGCGCACCACCGGCACGACGAGGCCCTTATCGGTGCCGACGGCGATGCCGATGTGGTAGTAGTTCTTGTAGACGAGGTCCTGCCCGTCGATCTCGGCATTGACCGCCGGCACGTCCTTGAGTGCGCCGATCACCGCCTTGGTGAAGAAGCCCATGAAGCCGAGCTTCGTCCCGTGCTTCTTCTCGAAGATGTCCTTGTACTGCGAGCGGAGCGCCATCACCGCGCCCATGTCCACGTCGTTGAACGTGGTCAGCATCGCCGCCGTGTCCTGGGCGCTCTTGAGGCGCTTCGCGATGGTCTGGCGCAACTTGGTCATCCGCACGCGCTCCTCGCGCGCGGCGTCGTCCGGCGCGGAGGGCGCGCGCGGCGGGGCCGGAGCCTTGGTCTCCTGAGCCGGCGCCTTCGCGACGCCCTTGTCGATCGCGGCGAGCATGTCGCCCTTGGTCACGCGGCCGTCCTTGCCGCTGCCGTTGAGGCTCGCCGGATCGATGCCGGATTCGCGCGCGAGCTTGGCCACCGCCGGGCCGCTCTCGTCGGCGCCGCGGCCCCCGGCCGGCGGTGCATCGCCGTGGCTGCCGTAGGAGGCGGAGGATTCCTGGGCCGGCGCCTCTTCCTTGGCGGGCTTGCCCTCACCCTTCTCCTCGCGGGACTGCGCCTTGGTCTCGGCCGGCGCGGCGCTCTTCGGGGCGGGCTTGGCGTCCGACTTGCCCGTGCCCTTATCGGCCCCCTTCTCGGCAGCCTTGCCGCCCTCGACGATCGAGCCGAGCACCGCGCCGGGCTCCACCGTCTCGCCGTCCTTGACGAGGATCTCGCCGAGCTGGCCCGCGGCCGGCGCGTTCACCTCGAGGGTGACCTTGTCGGTCTCGAGCTCCACCAGGGGCTCGTCGGCGGCCACCGCGTCGCCGGGCTTCTTGAACCAGCGGCCGATCGTGGCCTCACTGACGGATTCGCCGAGCGTAGGGACGAGGATATCGGTCGCCATAATCTGTGTTCACCGAAGTTTCGGGGCGCGCATCGGGCGGCGCGGCCCCGGTTGGTGGATCGATCGAGAGGGGGCCGGCGGCCTCAGACCGCCAGCGCCTCGTTGAGGAACGCCTGGAGCTGGGCGAGGTGCTTCGACATCAGGCCGACCGCGGTCGAGGCCGAGGCCGGACGGCCGACGTAGCGCGGCCGCTTCGAGGCGGAGCCGGCCTGGCCCAGCACCCAGTCGAGATAGGGCTCGACGAAGGTCCAAGAGCCCATGTTCTTGGGTTCTTCCTGGCACCACACCACCTCCGCGTTGCGGAAGCGGCTCATCTCGTTGGCCAGGGCCTTGAGCGGGAACGGGTAGAGCTGCTCGACGCGCATCAGGTAGACGTCGTTGACGCCGCGCTTCTCGCGCTCCTCGAACAGGTCGTAATAGACCTTGCCCGAGCACAGCACGACACGGCGGATCTTGTCGTCGCGCACGAGCTTCACGCCGTTCTCGTCGTGCTCGGCGTCGTCCCACAGGATGCGGTGGAAGGTCGAGCCTTCCGCGATCTCCTCGATCTTCGAGACCGCCCGCTTGTGGCGCAGCAGCGATTTGGGCGTCATCAGGATCAGCGGCTTGCGGAAGTCGCGCTTCAGCTGCCGGCGCAGGATGTGGAAGTAGTTCGACGGCGTCGAGCAGTTGGCGACCTGCATGTTGTCCTCGGCGCACATCTGGAGATAGCGCTCCAGACGGGCGGAGGAGTGCTCCGGTCCCTGGCCCTCGTAGCCGTGGGGCAGCAGCATCACGAGGCCGGACATGCGCAGCCACTTGCGCTCGCCGGACGAGATGAACTGGTCGATGACGACCTGCGCGCCGTTGGCGAAGTCGCCGAACTGCGCCTCCCACAGCACCAGGGAATTGGGCTCGGCCAGCGAGTAGCCGTACTCGAAGCCGAGCACCGCCTCCTCGGAGAGCATCGAGTTGATGACCTCCAGGTTCGCCTGCCCCTCGCGCACCGAGTTGAGCGGCGTGTAGCGCTGCTCGTTCTCCTGATCGATCACCACGGCGTGGCGCTGCGAGAAGGTGCCGCGCTCGACGTCCTGGCCCGAGAGGCGCACCCGGTGGCCCTCGATCAGCAGCGAGCCGAAGGCGAGCGCCTCCGCCGTCGCCCAGTCGATGCCGACGCCGGTCTCGACCGCCTTGGCGCGGTTGTCGAAGAAACGCTGGATCGTGCGGTGCAGGTGGAAGCCCGGCGGCGGCGTGGTGATCCGCGTGGCGATGTCGCGCAGGGTCTCGACCGGCACGCCGGTGCGACCGCGGCGGGGATCGTCCACATCCTCGCGCACCGCCTTGAAGCCCGACCAGCGGCCGTCGAGCCAGTCGGCCTTGTTGGGCTTGTAGCCGCCGGCGATGTCGAGCTCGCTCTCCAGCATGGCGCGGAACTCGGCCTTGCGCGCGTCGAGCTGCTCCTGGGTGACGTCGCCCTGCGCGACGAGCTTCTTGCCATAGGTCTCCAGCGCGGTCGGATGCTTGCGGATCCGCTGGTACATCTTCGGCTGGGTGAAGGCCGGCTCGTCGCCCTCGTTGTGGCCGAAGCGGCGGTAGCACAGCATGTCGATCACGACCGGCTTGCCGAATTTCTGTCTGTATTCGGTCGCGACCTTCGCGGCGAAGGTCACGGCCTCCGGGTCGTCGCCGTTGCAGTGGAAGATGGGGGCTTCCACCATCTTGGCGACGTCCGACGGGTAGGGCGAAGACCGCGAGAAACGCGGGTCGGTGGTGAAGCCGATCTGGTTGTTGATGATGAAGTGGATCGAGCCGCCGGTGCGGTGACCCTTCAGGCCCGACAGGCCGAAGCACTCCGCCACCACGCCCTGGCCGGCGAAGGCCGCGTCGCCGTGGATCAGGAGCGGCAGCACCCGGCGGCGCTCGACGTTCGGCTTGGCCTTCTGGTCCTGCTTGGCCCGCACCTTTCCGAGCACCACCGGATCGACGATCTCGAGGTGGGACGGGTTGGCGGTGAGCGAGAGGTGGACGGTGTTGTCGTCGAAGGCGCGGTCGGAGGAGGCGCCGAGATGGTATTTCACGTCGCCCGAGCCCTCGACCTCGGCGGGAGAGGCCGAGCCGCCCTTGAACTCGTGGAACACCGCACGGAAGGGCTTGGCCATCACGTTGGTGAGCACGTTCAGCCGGCCGCGATGGGCCATGCCGAGCACGATCTCCTCGACGCCGAGCGCGCCGCCGCGCTTGATGATCTGCTCCAGCGCCGGGACCATCGACTCACCGCCGTCGAGGCCGAAGCGCTTGGTGCCGGTATACTTGAGATCGAGGAATTTTTCGAAACCTTCGGCCTCGATCAATTTGTTCAGGATGGCCCTGCGGCCTTCAGGAGTAAAAGAAATCTCCTTGTCCTTGCCCTCGATACGCTCCTGGATCCACGCCTTCTCCTCGGGATCGGAGATGTGCATGAACTCGACGCCGAGCGTCTGGCAGTAGGTGCGCTCCAGGATGCCGACGATCTCGCGGATCGTCGAGAATTCCATGCCGAGCACGTTGTCGAGGAAGATCTTGCGGTCCCAGTCGCTCTCCTGGAAGCCGTAATGCTGCGGGTGCAGCTCCTCGTGGTCGCCGCGCGGGGCGAGCCCGATCGGGTCGAGCTTGGCGTGGAGGTGGCCGCGCATGCGGTAGGCGCGGATCAGCATGATCGCGCGCACGGAATCCTTGGTGGCCTGCTCGACCGAGACGCCGGTGGCGGCCACGATCGCCGCGCCCTTGGCCGAGTCGCCGGGCTTGCCGGGCTGGGCCTTGGCCTGGATCTTCTCGCCGATCGCCTTTTCCAGGGCGCCCCAGTTGCCGTCGAGCGCCGAGACGATCTCGCCGTTGAGCGGCACCGGCCAGTTGGGCTTGGCCCAGGACGCGCCCTCGGCGTTCTTCTTCACCAGGGCGTCGTCCTCGCCCAGCTCCCTGAAGAATTGCTGCCACTCGGGATCGACCGAGTTCGAGTCGCGGGCATAGGCCGCCTGCAGCTCCTCGATCCAGGCGGCGTTGGCGCCGTAGAGGAAGGAGGTCTGGAGAAGGGCTTCGTTCGCGTCCTGGCGTGCCATCGCTGCCTGTCCTACCGCTCGGGCGGCGCTGTTCCAGCGGGCCGCCGCGTCGTGTCCGATCCGGTGGCAGGGCTGAGCGGGGGGCTACCGCCCCGCGTCGCGCCTCCGGATCCGGCCGGGGCGCGGACGCGCCCCGACATCGTCTTCCATATGGGTCGCAGGCGCTTGCGTGCGGTGCAACACAACCGCGCAGGACCCGGTTACAGACCCCATCAACCCTTCAGCACTTCCACGAGGGTGGAGCCGAGACGGGCCGGCGAGGGCGACACGCGGATGCCCGCCGCCTCCATCGCCGCGATCTTGTCCTCGGCGCCGCCCTTGCCGCCGGAGATGATGGCGCCGGCATGGCCCATGCGGCGGCCCGGAGGCGCCGTGCGGCCGGCGATGAAGCCGACCATCGGCTTCTTGCGGCCGCGCTTGGCCTCGTCGGCCAGGAACTGCGCCGCCTCTTCCTCGGCCGAGCCGCCGATCTCGCCGATCATCACGATCGACTCGGTCTTCGGGTCGGCGAGGAACAGCTCCAGCATGTCGATGAACTCGGTGCCCTTGACCGGATCGCCGCCGATGCCGACCGCCGTGGTCTGCCCGAGCCCGGCATTCGAGGTCTGGAACACCGCCTCGTAGGTCAGCGTGCCGGAGCGCGAGACGATGCCAACCGAGCCCGGCTTGAAGATGTTGGCCGGCATGATGCCGATCTTCGAGGCGCCCGCGGTGACGACGCCGGGGCAGTTCGGCCCGATCAGGCGCGATTTCGAGCCCTCCAGCGCGCGCTTGACCCGCACCATGTCGAGCACCGGAATGCCCTCCGTGATGCAGACGATCAGCGGGATCTCGGCCTGGATCGCTTCGCAGATCGCGTCGGCGGCGCCCGGCGGCGGCACGTAGACGACGGAGGCGTCGGCGCCGGTGGCCTCGCGCGCCTCGGCCACGGTGTCGAACACCGGCAGGCCGAGATGGGTCGAGCCGCCCTTACCCGGGCTCGTGCCGCCGACCATCTTGGTGCCGTAGGCGATGGCCTGCTCGGAGTGGAAGGTGCCGTTCTTGCCGGTGAAGCCCTGGCAGATGACCTTCGTGTTCTGGTCGATCAGGATGGACATCGGTCAGCTCAGCCCTTCTTCACCGCGGCGACGATCTTCTGCGCGGCGTCGTCGAGATCGTCCGCGGGGATCACGTTGAGGCCCGAGCCTCGGATGATCGCCTTGCCCTCCTCGACATTGGTGCCCTCCAGGCGCACGACGAGCGGCACCTCGAGGCCGACCGCCTTCACCGCCGCGATCACGCCGCGGGCGATGACGTCGCACTTCATGATCCCGCCGAAGATGTTGACGAGGATGCCCTTCACCTGCGGGTCGGCGGTGATGATCTTGAAGGCCGCGGTGACCTTTTCCTCACTCGCGCCGCCGCCGACATCGAGGAAGTTTGCCGGCTCTTCACCGTAGAGCTTGATGATGTCGAGCGTCGCCATGGCGAGGCCGGCGCCGTTGACCATGCAGCCGATCGTGCCGTCCAGCGCGATGTAGGCGAGGTCGTACTTCGAGGCCTCGATCTCCTTGGCGTCCTCCTCGGTCTCGTCGCGCAGTGCCACGATGTCCGGGTGGCGGTAGAGGGCGTTCGAGTCGAAGGAGATCTTGGCGTCGAGGCACTTGAGACCACCGTCGCCGGTCAGCACCAGCGGGTTGATCTCCAGCATGCTCATGTCCTTGGCCGTGAAGGCCGCGTAGAGCTTCTCGGTGAGCGCCCCCGCTTCCTTGGCCTGGGGACCGGAGAGACCGAGCGCCTTGGCGACCGCGCGGCCGTGATGGGGCATGATTCCGGTGGCCGGATCGACCGAGAAGGTGACGATCTTCTCAGGGGTGTCGTGGGCGACCTGCTCGATATCCATGCCGCCTTCCGTCGAGACGACGAAGGCGACGCGGCCGGTCTCGCGATCGACCAGCATCGACAGGTAGAACTCGGCGGCGATCGAGGCGCCTTCTTCGATGTAGAGGCGGTTGACCTGCTTGCCGGTCTCGCCGGTCTGCACCGTCACCAGCGTCGCACCGAGCATCTCGCGGGCGAACTGCACCACCTCGTCCTTGGACTTGGTGACGCGCACGCCGCCCTTGGCGCCCTCGGGCGCGCCCTTGAAGGTGCCCTTGCCGCGCCCGCCCGCGTGGATCTGCGACTTCACCACCCAGACCGGGCCGCCGAGTTCGTCGGCCGCCGCGGCCGCCTCCTCCGGCTTGAAGATCGCCACGCCGCGGGAGACCGGCAGGCCGAACTCCTTCAGGACAGCCTTGGCCTGGTATTCGTGGATGTTCATCGAAACCCCTCGAAGCGAGTAGTGAGTGGCGCCCGGCGAACGGATCCGCGGAGCAGGCGGAGGCCGCCGCGGCCTCCCCTTCGCTCCCCGCCATTCGCCTCCGCTCTGATCAGGCGAGCTTGTCGTTGATGCCCTGGCAGGCCGCGATCAAGCCCTTCACGGAGTTGACCGACTTCTCGAACATCGCCTTCTCGGCTTCGTCGAACGTCACTTCGAGGACGCGCTCGACGCCGTTCTCGCCGATCACCACCGGCACGCCGACATAGAGGCCGTCGATGCCGTACTGGCCGTCGAGATAGGCGGCGCAGGGCAGCACCCGCTTCTTGTCGCGCAGGTAGCTCTCGGCCATGGCGATGGCGGAGGCCGCCGGCGCGTAGAAGGCCGAGCCGGTCTTGAGCAGGTTGACGATCTCGCCGCCGCCCTTGCGGGTGCGCTCGACCATGGCGTCGAGCCGCTCCTGGGTCGTCCAGCCGAGCTTGACCAGATCGGTCAGCGGCACGCCGGCCACCGTCGAGTAGCGGGTCAGCGGCACCATGTCGTCGCCGTGGCCGCCGAGCACGAAGGCGGTCACGTCCTCCACCGAGACGCCGAATTCTTCCGCGAGGAAGTGGCGGAACCGCGCCGAGTCCAGCACACCCGCCATGCCCACCACCTTGTTGGTCGGCAATCCGGAAAACTTCTGCAGCGCCCACACCATCGCGTCGAGCGGGTTGGTGATGCAGATCACGAAGGCGTTCGGGGCATGTTCCTTGATGCCGGCGCCGACCGCTTCCATCACCTTCAGGTTGATGCCGATCAAATCGTCGCGGCTCATGCCGGGCTTGCGCGGCACGCCCGCGGTGACGATCACCACGTCGGCGCCGGCGATCGCCGAATAGTCGCTGGCGCCCGAATACTTGGCGTCGAAGCCGTCGACCGGGGCGGATTCGGCGATGTCGAGCGCCTTGCCCTGCGGCACGCCGTCGACGATGTCGAACAGCACCACGTCACCGAGTTCCTTGAGGCCCGCGAGATGGGCGAGCGTGCCGCCGATCTGCCCGGCTCCGATGAGCGCGATCTTGCTGCGTGCCATGGATGGTCTAGCCTCCGGTCGGAATTCGCGACGGTTCGAAAAAACGTGTCGGCGATGTCGCGGATGGTGCGCTGCGGCCGAACCTTCGCCGATCAATTCTGATGGGGGCGGTGTTTGGCGGAAAAGCCACAGGGCTTCAACCCGACGAAGGTTCAGGTGGGTGAGGCTGGATCAGGGCCAGTGAACGTTTCGGCGCGCCAATTGCTCGAGAAAAGCTTTCAAAATCAGTCGTTTGCACTCAGGGCGGACGCCGAAGGACAGTCGGCAAGGGTTTGGTGACAGGATTCCCAATCTGTCATTGCGCGCGGGTACGGCCACGCCGCGATGCAGCGCCGGAAACATATTCGTAATTCAGAAAGTTCCGGTCCGCAGGGCGCGCTGGATCGACTGGATAACGGCGCTGAGCCGGGCATCGAGCAGGTCGCGGGGCACGTCCGCGTCGTGCTGGATCGCCACCGGATGAGTGAAGCGGTAGCTGGCATCAAAGATGACGGCGATGGCGCGCTCGCGGTCGCGCGCGGCGAAGACCCCGGTGCCGATGCCTTCCTCCACCACGCGCTCGACCAGGGCGCGCAGCCGCACGCGGTGGCGGCGGGCGATCGGGCGGGAGGCGACGGTGGCGTCGAGATGCACGGCGAACAGGTTCGGCTCGCGCGACAGCATCTCGCTCTGGGCACCGGCGAGCGCGCTGATGAAGCGCTCTATCTTGTCGTCGGCCGGATCGGGCGCGTCGGCGATGCCGGCGAGCTCGGTCTCGAGGTCGCGCAGCCAGCGCCCGGCCACGGCGTCGAGCAGGGCGTCCTTGGAGGGGAAGTAGCGGTAGACGTTGGCATGGGTCATACCGGCCTCCGCCGCGACCGCCACCACGGTCACCCGCTTGGGGCCGAGCCGGGTCAGGTGTTCCGTGGCGATGGCGAGCAGCCGCGCATCCGTCGAGACCGGCGTCGGTCTGGCGCGGGCGGCCGGGCCGCTGAGGCGCTGAGGGCGGGGCGGGCCGATGCGCGGATCGGAGACTGGATCGCTCGCCTCCCTCTCGCTGTCGGTCAGGGTGACGGGAAGGGAAACGGATCCGTACGGCAACATGACTTTCCTGGCACAGAGACATTAAGCGTGGGGGCACTCGACCCCGCACACCTGCAGGCATGCCGGGTCGAGAGCGGTGCCGTCCCACGCGCTCGCGTACGAGCCTTCCTGCCCACGCGGCACTTTGCAACCCCTGCCGGTCCGGGTTTTTGTGCGGATCCCGCTCGGAATGCACGCAGGGCGCGATTTAGGGGCTTCCGGCCGGGCGTGGACGGCGATACCCGACGCTTCGCCGCATCCGCAAAACCGTCTATGACCGCCCGATGACCGTCCCCCTGCTGCCGGCGGCGCCGCCCGGTGAACCGATTGAAGCACGCCTGCGCCGCGGCCTTGGGACCCGGTCGATCGTGCTCGTCGGTCTGATGGGGGCGGGCAAGAGCACCGTCGGGCGCCGTCTCGCCAGCCGCCTCGGGCTGATGTTCAAGGATGCCGATCACGAAATCGAGGCGGCGGCCAAGCTCACCATCGCCGACATCTTCGCGATCTACGGCGAGGCGAGCTTCCGCGAGGGCGAGGAGCGCGTGATCGCGCGCCTGCTGCGCGAGGGGCCGATGGTGCTGGCGACCGGCGGCGGCGCCTTCATGCGCGAGGCGACGCGGGCGCGGATCGCCGAGGGCGGCATCTCGGTCTGGCTGAAGGCCGATCTCGACGTGCTGATGCGCCGCGTGCGCAAGCGCAACACGCGCCCCCTGCTCCAGACCGAGGATCCGGAGGCGACCATGCGCGCGCTGATGGAGGTGCGCCATCCGGTCTATGCCCAGGCTGATGTCACGGTCCTGTCCCGCGAGGTGTCCCACGACCGCGTGGTGGAGGACGTGATGGAGGCTCTCGACGTGCACATCAATCCGTCCAGCGTGCCCCGAAAGCAACATTTGACATTTTCCATGCAGAAACAACCCTCGCGCGTGAATGTTCCCCTCTCGGGAGGGCGCGAATACGACATCCGCATCGGCCGCGGCCTCATCGACACGGTGGGGGCGGAGGCGCGGGATCTCGGCGCCCGCGCCGCCGGCATCGTCACCGACGAGACGGTCGCCGGCCTCTACGGCGAGCGCGTGCGGGCGAGCCTCGAGGCCGCCGGTCTGCGCTGCGGGATCATCACGGTACCGCCGGGGGAGGCCTCGAAGAGTTATTCGGAGTTTGCCCGCGTCTGCGACGGTTTGTTGGCCGCGAGGATCGAGCGCGGCGACCTCGTAGTGGCGCTCGGCGGCGGCGTGGTCGGCGATCTCGCCGGCTTCGCGGCGGCCTCCCTGCGCCGCGGCGTGCGCTTCGTCCAGGTGCCCACGACCCTGCTCGCTCAGGTTGATTCTTCCGTCGGCGGCAAGACCGGAATCAACTCGCCGCTGGGAAAGAATCTGATCGGGGCCTTCCACCAGCCGCGCCTCGTTCTCGCCGATACGGCGACCCTCGACACGCTCTCGGAGCGCGAGATGCGGGCGGGCTACGCCGAGGTCGCCAAGTACGGCCTGATCGGCGATGCCGAGTTCTTCGAGTGGTGCGAGGCGAACTGGGCCGGCATCTTCTCCGGTGGTCCGGAGCGCGACGAGGCGGTCGCCGCCTGCTGCCGCGCCAAGGCCGGGGTCGTGACCCGCGACGAGCGCGAGGACGGCGAGCGGGCGCTGCTCAATCTCGGCCACACCTTCGGCCACGCCCTGGAGCGGCTGACCGGCTACGACGCGGCCCGCCTCGTCCACGGCGAGGGCGTCGCGATCGGGCTGGCGCTCGCCTTCCGCTTCTCGGCGCGCCTCGGCCTCTGTCCCGGCCAGGATGCGGGGCGGGTGGCCAACCATCTCGCGCTGACCGGCCTGCCGACGCGCCTGCAGCAGGTGCCCGGCGGCTGCGGCGACCCCGACGCGCTCCTCGACGCCATGGCCCAGGACAAGAAGGTCCGCGACGGCCAGCTCACCTTCATCCTCGCCCGCGGCATCGGCCAGAGCTTCATCGCGCCGGGAATCGACGCGGCCGAGGTGCGGGCGTTCCTGGAAGCGGAGCTGGGGGGCTGAACCGCCTCGGCGCAGTGCGCGGGAGGCCGGATCGGGGGCGCAGTCGCGTTCCCGCCCGAATGCGCCTATATGGGAGCCGTTCCAGCTTCCTAAGGTCCTGAGCCATGGCGACGGCGTCGTTCGACTCCGCCCCGGGCGCACCGCGCGCCCTCCCCGCAATCGAGAAGGCCCCCGAGGTCACCGCCCTCTCGACCGTGCCCGGCCGCAAGGCTTCCCTCGTCGGCCTGACCCGCGAGGGGCTCAAGCAGGCGCTCATCGGCATCGGCGTGCCCGAGCGCGAGACGCGGATGCGGGTGAGCCAGATCTGGCACTGGCTCTACGTGCGCGGCGCCCGCGACTTTGCCGAGATGACCAATGTCGGCAAGGGGCTGAAGGCGCAGCTCGCGCAGCACTTCACCCTCGACCGGCCGGAGGTCGTCACCGAGCAGGTCTCGCGCGACGGCACCCGCAAGTGGCTGCTGCGCATGGCGCCCACCGGCGCACACGACCACAACCGCGGCGCCGAGATCGAGTGCGTCTACATCCCCGGCGACGATCGCGGCACGCTCTGCGTCTCGTCCCAGGTCGGCTGCACCCTCACCTGCTCGTTCTGCCACACCGGCACGCAGCGCCTCGTGCGCAACCTCTCGACCGCGGAGATCGTCGCGCAGCTCGTCGTCGCCCGCGACGCGCTCGGCGACTTCACCGGCCAGATGCCGGGCAAGGACGGGGGTGAGGCCGGCCGGCTCGTCACCAACATCGTGTTCATGGGCATGGGCGAGCCGCTCTACAATCTCGACGCGGTCATCGACGCCATCGCGGTGATGTCGGACCAGGAGGGCCTCGGCCTGTCGCGCCGGCGCATCACCGTCTCGACCTCCGGCGTGGTGCCGCAGATCGAGCGGCTGGGGCTCGAGGCCAACGCCATGCTGGCGATCTCGCTCCACGCCGTGCGCGACGAGCTGCGCGACGAACTGGTGCCGCTGAACCGCAAGTACCCGATCGCGCAGCTGCTCGACGCCTGCCGCAACTATCCGGGCCTCAGCAACGCCCGGCGCATCACCTTCGAGTACGTGATGCTGAAAGGCGTCAACGATTCGGACGCCGATGCCCGCGCCCTGGTGCGGCTCCTGAAGGGCATCCCGGCCAAGATCAACCTGATCCCGTTCAACCCCTGGCCCGGCTCGAAATACGAGTGCTCGGACTGGGAGCGGATCGAGCGCTTCTCCGAGATCGTGTTCAACGCCGGCTACGCCTCGCCGGTGCGCACCCCGCGCGGGCGCGACATCCTCGCGGCCTGCGGCCAGCTCAAGAGCGAGACGGAGAAGCTGCGGGCGCGGGCCCGGATGATGCTCGAAGAGGGCATGGGCGCCGAGGCCGTCTACGCCGATCAGGTCGACTGATCCTGTGTCGTCCCTCCCCGCTCGCGCGGGGAGGGGCTGCGACCGCTCAGGCCGCGATCGGCGCGGCGACCGGCTCGGCGGCGCGCACGTCGGCATCGACGTGGCTCTCGAAGCGCTTGAAGTTCTCGCGGAACATCGTGACGAGGCGCGTGGCGGTCTCGGCGAAGGCCGTCTTGTTGGTCCAGGTCTCGACCGGCGAGAGCACCTGGGTCTCGACGCCGGGCACCTCGACCGGCACGGAGAAGCCGAAATACGGGTCGCGCCGGAACTCGGTCTGCGCCAGCGAGCCATCGAGTGCCGCCGAGAGCAGCCGGCGGGTGACGCGGATCGGCATGCGCCGCCCGGTGCCGACCCCGCCGCCGGTCCAGCCGGTATTGACGAGCCAGCAATCGACGCCGTGCTCGGCCATCAATTCACGCAGCAGGTTGCCGTAGACGCTCGGGTGGCGCGGCATGAACGGTGCGCCGAAGCAGGTCGAGAAGGTCGCCTCCGGCGCGGTCAGGCCGCGCTCGGTGCCGGCCACCTTGGCGGTGTAGCCCGACAGGAAGTGGTACATCGCCTCGGCGCCGGTGAGCTTGGCGATCGGCGGCATCACGCCGAAGGCGTCGCAGGTCAGCATCACGATGTTCTTCGGATGCCCGGCCCGGCCGGTGGCGCTGGCATTCGCGATGAAGTCGAGCGGGTAGGCGCAGCGGGTGTTTTCCGTGAGCGAGGCGTCGTCGAAGTCCGGCACGCGGGTGAGCGGGTCGATGACGACGTTCTCCATCACCGTGCCGAAGCGCTCGGTGGTGGCGTAGATCTCCGGCTCGGCGTTGCGCGAGAGCCGGATGGTCTTGGCGTAGCAGCCGCCCTCGAAGTTGAAGATGCCGTCCCGGCTCCAGCCGTGCTCGTCGTCGCCGATCAGCTGGCGGGACGAATCGTTCGAGAGGGTCGTCTTGCCGGTGCCCGACAGGCCGAAGAACAGGGCCGAATCGCCGGTCTCGTCGAGGCTGGCATTGGCCGAGCAGTGCATCGGCATCACGCCCGCGCCGGGGAGCACATAATTGAGATACGTGAAGACCGACTTCTTCATCTCGCCGGCATAGGCCGAGCCGCCGATCAGCACGATCTTCTGCGAGAAATCGATGGCGATGACGGTCTTGGAGCGGCAGCCGTGCCGGGTCGGGTCGGCCTGGAAGCTCGGCAAATCGATGATCGTCAGCTCCGGCACGTAGGAGGCGAGCGCGTCGCGCTCCGGGCGGATCAGCAGGTTGCGGATGAACAGGGAGTGCCACGCCAGCTCGGTATAGACCCGCGCACGGACCCGGTGGGCCGGGTCTGCGCCGCCGTAGAGATCCTGGGCGAACAGCTCCTTGCCGCGCGCGTGCGCGCGGAAGTCGTCGAGCAGGGTGGCGAACTGCTCGGGCGTGATCGAGCCGTTGTTGTCCCACCAGATCTCGTTCTCGGTGCCGGCGTCGCGCACCACGTACTTGTCCTTGGGCGAGCGGCCGGTATGGCTGCCGGTGGTCGCCACAAGGGCGCCGCCGCGGGCGAGCTGGGCCTCGCCGCGGCGCAGGGCCTCCTCGTAGAGGCGGGGCGCTTCGAGGTTCCAGTGCACGGCGGCGAGACCGGTCAGGCCGATCGCCTCCGGACCGTGGGCCGCGTTGAATTCGCCGATGGTCTTCACGGGTACTTCCTCCGTCACGGCCCCTGATCGCGCCGTCGCGCCGGTCTCTCCGGCTGTTTCGCGTGTTCTTGCGAGGCGTCCGTGCGGTCGGTCAGGGCCGCCGCACGCAGGTTCTCCGCCCCGGTTCCTCAATGGATCGGTCCCCGGCTTGGCCGTCAACTAATCCTTGGTATGGGTTCAAAAAAAATTTGCACGCCGGCTCCTCATGGAGCGGCCGGGCTGTCGCAATCCTGAACGGGCAAAATCGCGGCGGAAGGCTTATGTGAAGGCGTGCGCCCGTCGCCCTTCCTCAGCCACAGCCGTATCGTCCCCGCATGCCCCAAGCCGTCGCCGGCCCCGAGATCGAGCGCCTGATCCAGCTTCTCGGGCGGATGCCGGGCCTCGGGCCTCGCTCCGCCCGCCGCGCCGCGCTCCAGCTCATCAAGAAGCGCGAGACCCTGCTCGCCCCCCTGGCCGACGCGATGCGGATCGCGGCCGAGCGCATCGTCGTCTGCCGCTCCTGCGGCAACGTCGATACCAGCGAGCCCTGCACGATCTGCCGGGACGAGACGCGCGATCCCACCACCCTCGTCGTGGTCGAGGACGTGTCCGACCTCTGGGCGCTGGAGCGCTCCGGCGCGGTCAAGGCGCGCTACCATGTGCTCGGCGGCGTGCTCTCGGCGCTGGACGGCGTGCGGCCCGAGCACCTCACCATCGGCCGCCTCGTGGAGCGGGCGAGCGAGCCGGGAGTGAAGGAGATCATCCTGGCGCTGAACGCCACCGTCGACGGCCAGACCACGGCCCACTACGTCACCGAATCGCTCAAGCCGCTCGGGCTGACGATCACCCGCCTCGCCCACGGCGTGCCGGTGGGCGGCGAACTCGACTACCTCGACGAGGGCACGCTGACGGCGGCGATCCGCAGCCGTACGGCGTTCTGAGGATGGTCTTCCCGAAAACCGAGCCGGCTCTCCCGAAGGCCGGGCGCTCTCGGCCGGGAAAGGACTCGTAACGCTTCTTAAATCGCGCCGTGACAAGTCTGGTCGCGGACCGGCGCGGCTGTGCCGAAGACAGTCTTTCCCGCACCGACCGCCTCGGCTCGACCATGATGGATCTTCGACCGGAACAAGATCCGGGCCGCGCACCGAGACTTCACGAGAGGCTGGCCACGCCCTTCGTGGTGCGGATGCTCCTCCTGAGCCTCGCCGCGGTCATGCTCAGCAAGGCGCTGCGCTACGCCGGGCTTCTTCCCGCCCAGGAACTGACGGATTTCGATGCCTTCCACATCGCCGGCCGGATGGTGTGGCGGGGCGACATCGCGCAGGCCTACCACCTCCCGTCTCTGCTGGAGGTGCAGCAGGCCCTCACGGGCGAGCAAGCCTTTCTCCCCTGGACCTATCCCCCGCCCTTCAACCTCGTGGTGGCGGCGCTCGCCCCCTTGCCGATCGGCCTCGCCTACCTCGTCTTCGCCGGCTCGACGCTCGCGGCCTACCTGCTCGTCCTGCGCCGGATCGCCGGCCCGCTTTTCGCCACGGTCATCGTCGCGCTGGCGCCGGCCCTGTTCATCGCGGTGGCCGGCGGCCAGAACGGCTTTCTCACGGGCACGCTGATCGGGCTGGCCGGCCTCGGCCTCCTCGGCGGGCGAACCCTGGCCGGCCTGCCGCTCGGCCTGATGGTGATCAAGCCGCATCTCGCGGTCGGGCTCGCGGTCGGCGCCCTCGTGCTGCGCCGGTGGCGGTGCCTCGCCGTTGCCGCCGCGACGGCCGCGCTCGCCCTGGCCCTCTCCACCGCCGTGCTCGGCCCCGCGATCTGGCCAGCCTTCCTCGGCGGTGTGGACGAGGCCAAGGCGTTTCTGGCCGCGGGCGCCTACCCTCTTTTCCGGATGATCTCGGTCTATGCGTGGCTGCGCAGCCTCGATTTGCCGGCCGCCCTGGCGCTCGCCGCACAGGGCGCGACCGCGGTGGCGGTGCTCAGCCTGATCCCGCTCGCCCTCTGGAAGGGGATGCCGCGGCGGCAGGTGGTCGGTCTCGCCGCGCTGGCGAGCCTGTTCGTCAGCCCCTACGCCTACGACTACGACCTGCCACTCTACGGCGTCGCCCTCGCCCTGCTGCTGCCGGACCTCCTCCGGCAGGCGCGTCGCGGAGAGGAGCTTGCCCTGCTCGGGCTCGGCTGGTTCGTGGGCGGCTACGGCCTCGCGGCGACGCCGCTGCATGGGGGGCTGGATGGAACGTCCCTGACATTCCCCGTCGGGATTTCGCTGGCCGCCCCGCCCTTCCTCCTCCTGCTCGCGCTGATCTGGCGCATCCTGCGCCGGGAGCAGGCCCCGGCCACGGCCGACGCGGCGGGGGCCACGGCCGGGCCGGCCGGGCCGGTTCCCGCCTGAGGATCGGTCATGCTCGCGACCCCTGCCCTCGCCGAGACCGGCCCGGCGGCGCAAGGCCTGCGCACGCTCTCCGGCTGGGGCCGCTATCCCCGCGCGTCCAGCGAGATCCTGGCGGCCGACGCGCCCGGGACCCTGCCCATGCTCCTGCGCGGCCGGCGCGGCGTGATCGCCCGCGGTGCCGGCCGCGCCTACGGCGACGCGGCCGTCGGCCAGCGCACCACGGTCCTGACCGGCGCCCTCGACCGGCTGCGCGGCTTCGATCCCGCCACCGGGCGGCTGCGGGCCGAGGCCGGCGTGACGCTGGCCGACATCGTCCGCACCTTCCTGCCGCGGGGCTTCTTCCCGCCGGTCGTGCCCGGCACGCAGTTCGTGACGCTGGGCGGGATGATCGCCTCCGACGTCCACGGCAAGAACCACCACCGCGAGGGCGGCTTCGGCGCCCATGTCGAGGCCCTGACCCTGCTGACGCCCGACGGCGTCCCGCGCCGCTGCTCGCGCGACCAGAACCCCGATCTCTTCGCCCTCACGCTCGGCGGGATGGGGCTGACCGGCACGATCCTCGACGCGACCTTCCGCCTGCGGCCGGTCGAGAGCGGCTGGATCTGCCAGCAGACCCGCGTCGCCGCCGACCTTTCGGCGATGCTGCGGACGCTGGACGAGGACGATGCGGCGACCTACTCCGTCGCCTGGATCGACTGCCTCGCCCGGGGCGCCGCCCTCGGACGCGGCCTCGTCTATCGTGGCGAGCATGCCGCCCGGGAGACGTGCCGCGCCGCCGGGCGCGACGCTTTCCCGATCCCGGCCCGTAGCCGGCTCACGGTGCCGCCGGGACTGCCGCCCTGGACCCTGAACCGTACCTCGGTGGCGGCCTTCAACGCGCTGTACTTCCGGCGCGGCGCGGCGGCGGAGGGGCGCGCGCGCCTCGTGCCGTGGCAGGGCTACTTCTTCCCCCTCGACGGGCTGGCGGCATGGAACCGCCTCTACGGCGCGCGCGGATTCGTGCAGCACCAATGCGTCGTGCCCCGGCGCGGCGCCGAGGCCGTGCTGTCGGGGATGCTCGACCGGGTCGCCCGCCTCGGCACCGCCTCGCCGCTGGCGGTGCTCAAGCGGCTCGGTCCCGGCGGCGGCGGGCTGTCCTTCCCGATCGACGGCTACACCCTGGCCCTCGACCTGCCGGCGAACGCGGCGACCTTCGCCCTGCTCGACGAACTCGACCGGAGCGTCGTCGCCGCGGGTGGACGGCTCTACCTCGCCAAGGATGCCCGGCAGAGCCGCGAGACCTTCGAGGCGGGCTACCCGGCCCTCCCCACCTTCCGAGATCTCCGCCGGCAGCTCGGCGCCGAAGGAGTGCTCGCCTCCCGCCTCTCCGTGCGCCTGGGAATGTGATGGCCGGAACCCTGCTCCTCGTCGGGGCCACCTCCGATATCGGCCACGCCGTGGCCGCGCGCTACGCGCAGGCCGGCTGGCGCATCCTGCTGGCGGCGCGCGACCCGGAGCGGGCGCAGCGCAACGCCGACGACCTCGTCGCGCGCCACCGGGCCGAGGTCGGGCTGCTGCGCCTCGACATCCTCGAGACGGACTCCTTCGCAGCATGGCTCGACGGGCTGCCGGCGCTGCCCGACACCGTGGTCTGCGCGGTCGGCGAGCTCGGCGACCAGGGGCGGGCCGAGGTCGATCCCGCCCATGCCGAGGGGGTGATGCGGACGAATTTCCTGGGACCATCCCTGCTGCTCGGCCTCATCGCCGAGCGTTTCGCCGCGCGCGGAAGCGGCGCCATTGTCGGGATCAGTTCGGTGGCCGGCGACCGCGGCCGCGGCTCGAACTACGTCTACGGCGCCGGCAAGGCCGGCTTCACCGCCTTCCTCTCCGGTCTGCGCAACCGCCTGGCCAAGAGCGGGGTGCGGGTGGTGACGGTGAAGCCGGGCTTCGTGCGCACCCGGATGACCCGCGGCCTGCGCCTGCCGCCCCTCCTGACCGGCGAGCCCTCCGAGGTCGGGCAGGCGGTCTACGCCGCCGCGCAAGGGGGCGGCGATGTCGTCTATGTGCGCAAGATCTGGCGCCTCGTCATGGCGGTGATCGCAGCGATCCCCGAACCCGTCTTCAAGCGCCTGAATCTCTGACCGCGCACCGTCCGTCCGCCGGCATTTGACCGTCCCCGCGCCGCCGCCTATCTCCGGCTGAGGGAACGCGTTTTCGCGCGCGTTCGAACTCCCCTACCCATTTTCGGCCCGGAAGCCATGACCGTCCGCCCTCTCGTCATCCTGCCCGATGCGCAGCTGCGCCTCATCTCCGAGCCGGTCAGCGCGGTCACCGACGAGATCCGCACGCTCGCCCGCGACATGATCGAGACGATGTACGACGCCCCCGGCGTCGGGCTCGCTGCGATCCAGATCGGTGTGGCCAAGCGTGTCGTCACCATCGACACCTCGAAGGACGAGAACGCGAAGAACCCGACCGTCTATCTCAACCCGGAGATCGTCTGGTCTTCGGAAGAGAAGCGGGTCTACGACGAGGGCTGCCTCTCGATCCCCGAATTCTACGGCGAGGTCGAGCGGCCGGACCGCGTCCGGGTGCGCTACATGACCCTCGACGGCGAGACGGTGGAGCAGGAGGCCGACGGCCTGCTCGCCACCTGCCTCCAGCACGAGATCGACCACCTCAACGGCGTGCTGTTCATCGACCACCTGTCGAAGCTCAAGCGCGACCGGGTGATGAAGAAATTCGCCAAGGCCGCCAAGCGCGACGCCGCCTGACGGGATCCGATGCGCATCGTCTTCATGGGGACGCCGGACTTTGCCGTCCCCACCCTGGACCGTCTCCACGCCGACGGCCACTCCCTTGCGGCCGTCTATACCCGCGCCCCGGCCAAGGCCGGCCGCGGCATGGCACTCAAGCCCTCGCCCGTTCATGCCCGCGCCGAGGCGCTCGGCATCCCCGTGCTGACGCCGGCGACGCTGAAGAGCGGGGAGGCCGTCGAGACCTTCGCCGGGCACGGGGCGGAGGTCGCGGTCGTCGTCGCCTACGGCATGCTGCTGCCGCAAACGATCCTCGACGCGCCGCGCTTCGGCTGCCTCAACCTGCACGGCTCGCTGCTGCCGCGCTGGCGCGGGGCGGCGCCGATCCAGCGGGCGGTGATGGCGGGCGATGCCGAGAGCGGCGTCGGCGTCATGCGGATGGAGGCCGGGCTCGATACCGGGCCGGTGGCGATGGAGGCGCGGGTTCCGATCTCCGAGGGCATGACCGCGGGCGAGCTGCACGACGCGCTGATGCCGCTCGGGGCCGACCTGATGGGGCGGGCGATCCGGGCGCTGGGGCGGGACGGCCTGACCTTCACGCCGCAGTCCGAGGAGGGTGTGGTCTACGCCCACAAGATCACCAACGAAGAGGCACGGATCGACTGGTCGCGCCCAGCGGCGGAGGTCGCGCGCCACATCAACGGGCTGTCGCCGTTTCCGGGCGCCTATTTCGAGGCCGATCTCGGCAAGGGACCGGAGCGCGTGAAGGTGCTGCGGGCGCTTGCCCATGACGGCTCCGGCGCGCCGGGCACGCTGCTCGACGCCGCCTGCACCGTGGCCTGCGGCACCGGCGCGGTGCGGCTTCTCGAACTGCGCCGGGCCGGCAAGGGCGGGGTCGCCACGGGCGAAGACTTCCTGCGCGGGGCGCGGCTGGCGGCGGGAGCGTCCTTCGCGTGAGCGCGCACGCCTGATGCCCCGCTACAAGCTCGTCATCGAGTATGACGGCGGACCGTTCTGCGGCTGGCAGCGGCAGGCCGACGACCCGACCGTGCAGGCGGCGATCGAGACCGCCGTCACCCGCTTCTCCGGCGAGGCGGTGCGGCTGACCTGTGCCGGCCGCACCGATGCGGGCGTGCACGCGATCCATCAGGTCGCCCATCTCGACCTCGCCAAGGACTGGCGCACCGACACCGTGCGCGACGCGCTCAACGCGCATCTGCGCCCGCAGCCGGTCTCCATCCTCTCGGCCGAGGTCGTCACACAGGCGTTCGACGCGCGGCATTCGGCGATCCGCCGCCACTACCGCTACCGCATCCTCAACCGGCGCAGCCCCGCCGCGTTCACCCGCGCCCATGTCTGGCACGTGCCCTGGCCGCTCGATGCCGACCTGATGCACGCCGCTGCGCAGCGCCTCCTCGGACGCCACGATTTCTCGGCGTTCCGCGCCGCCGAGTGTCAAGCGGCGAGCCCCGTGCGCACGCTCGAACAACTCGACGTGACGCGCCAGCCCATGGGCCTCTTCGAGGAGATCGTGATCGCGACCTCGGCCCGCTCCTTCCTGCATCATCAGGTGCGGGCCATGGCCGGCACGCTGATGCTCGCCGGCTGCGGTCGCCTCTCCGCCGACGACGTGGCGGAGATCTTGGCGACCAAGGCCAAGCATCGCTGCGGCCCACTGGCGCCGGCCTGCGGGCTGACCTTCGTCGGCGTGGACTACGACGGGAAGTAGGCCGACAGCACCCGCCCGTAGATCGCGGTGAGCCGGTCGAGATCCGCCACCGCCACCCGCTCGTCGGTCTCGTGCATGGTCCGCCCGACGAGCCCGAACTCGATCACCGGGCAGGCATCCTTGATGAAGCGCGCGTCCGAGGTGCCGCCCGTGGTCGAGAGCGCCGGGCGCCGTCCGGTCTCGGCCTCGATCGCCCCCGCCACGAGATCGACGAAGGCGTCGGGCTGGGTCAGGAAGGCGGGAGAATTCGAGGGCTGGAGGTCGAGGCTGAAGCGCACCGCGTTGCCGGCCGCCGCCTCCAGGCGCCGCCGGATCTCGGCGCCGAGCGAGTCCGCCGTCCAGTCGTCGTTGAAGCGCACGTTGAACACGGCCCTCGCCGAGGCCGGGATCACGTTGGTGGCGGGGTTGCCGACATCGACCGTCGTGAATTCGAGGTTCGAGGCGTCGAAATGCGCGGTGCCGTCGTCGAGCGGCTCGGCGACCAGGGCCGAGGCAAGGCGAAGCAGGCCGGGGATCGGGTTCTCGGCCCGGTGCGGATAGGCGACGTGGCCCTGGCGCCCGTGCACGGTGATGCGCCCCGTGAGCGAGCCGCGCCGGCCGATCTTGATCATCTCGCCGAGCGTTTCCGGATTCGTCGGCTCGCCGAGCAGGCAATGGTCGAAGCGCTCCCCCCGGGCGCGCGCCCAATCCAGCAGCTTGACGGTGCCGTTGACCGCCGGCCCCTCCTCGTCGCCGGTGACGAGGAAGGCGATGGAGCCGCCGAAATCCGGTCCGTGCCGGTCGAGAAAGGCCAGCGTCGCGGCGAGCATGCAGGCGATGCCGCCCTTCATGTCCACGGCGCCGCGGCCGTACAGGAAGCCGTCCGCGACCTCCCCGGAGAACGGCCCGTGGGTCCAGGACGTAACTTCGCCCGGCGGCACCACGTCGGTATGGCCGGCGAAGACGAGAACTGGCCCTGCCGTGCCGATCCGCGCGTAGAGGTTCTCGATGGCAGGCGTGCCGGGCTCGGAGAAGACGGGGCGCTCGACGGAGAAGCCCGCACGCGAGAGAACGTCCGTCAGGAACGACAGCGCGCCGCCCTCCTCCGGGGTGACGGAGGGGCAGCGGATCAGCGCCTGGGCGAGGGCGAGGGGGGTGGTGTCGGACAAGGGCGGCCCCATGGCTGGGATGGACGGACGGCTCCTCCCATTCTGTCCCTCATCCTGAGGTGCCCGCGTCAGCGGGCCTCGAAGGATCCTCCGGAATCCGCGCGATTCCCGGAGCACCCTTCGAGGCCTTCGCTACGCTCCGGCACCGCAGGATGAGGGATTGGGACGGGAAGCAGCGACTCGTCGTCGAAGGGCGAGCCGTAACACGGGCCTGCCCTTCGCGCAGCAGAGCCGCCGCCGCTTCCGCTGCCCGCCCGAGGCGCTTACATGGCTTGGCATGGCCCTCTCCTCCGAAGAAGTCGAACGCTACGCCCGCCACCTCGTCCTGCGCGAGGTGGGCGGCCCCGGTCAGGCCCGGCTGAAGGCCGGGCGCGTGCTCGTCATCGGCGCGGGCGGGCTCGGCGCGCCGCTGATCCAGTATCTGGCCGCCGCCGGCATCGGCACGATCGGCATCGTCGACGACGACACCGTCTCGCTCTCGAACCTGCAGCGGCAGGTCATCCACGGCACGCCGGATGTCGGCCGGCCGAAGGTCGAGAGCGCGGCCGACGCCGTCGGCCGGCTCAACCCGCATGTGCGCGTCGAAATTCATCCCTGCCGCCTGACGCCGGAGAACGCCCCAGCCCTGCTCGCGAATTACGATCTCGTCGCAGACGGTTCGGACAATTTTTCGACCCGCTACGCCGTCTCGGACGCGTGCTTTGCCGGCAAAAAGCCGTTGGTGACGGCGGCGCTCGGCGCCTTCGATGGCTCGCTCACCACGATCCGCGCTTATGAAACCGGCCCTGACGGGCGGCCGAATCCGACCTATCGCTGCCTGTTCCCGAGCCCGCCGCCGCCGGGCAGCGTCGCCCCCTGCGCCGAGGCCGGGGTGCTCGGCGCGCTCGCAGGCGTGATGGGTTCGCTGATGGCGATGGAGGTGATCCGGGCGCTGGCCGGCTTCGGCGAGCCCCTGGTCGGGCGGCTGCTGATGGTGGATGCCCGCTCGATGCGGTTCGAGACGCTGCACTACGCCTGGGATCCGGACAACCCGTTGAACGGGGTCGGGGTCAGGACAGGCCCGGCAGCCGAGCCGGCGGGGCACCCGCCTCAGCCGCGTTGAGGCAGCACTTCTTGTACTTCTTGCCCGAGCCGCAGGGGCAGGGATCGTTGCGCCCGATATCCTTGAACGGGTTCTTGACCGGCTGGCCGTAGGATTCCGCGGTCCAGGCGAGTGCGGCCACCGGATCGTCGAGATAGCAGTAGCGGTGGGCATCGAAGGCCCCGAGATCCGGCGGCTCGGCGCTGGCCTGCCTGAGCGCCTTGCGGAACCACGGCAGGTCGCTGAACTCGTCGGTGATGCGCCCGTCCCGCCGAGCCGCCTCCACCCGCGGGGCGAGACCGGTCAGGCCGAGATAGGCGACCGTTTCCTCCCAGCCGATCCAGGCGGGGGCTTCCTCGACCGCCGCCCGCGCCTCGTCGAAGCGCACCAGCAGGGCTTCCGCCTCGGCGAGGGGAATCCGGCCCTGCCGCGTCAGGAAGCCCAGCGCGTTGAAGGCCGAATTGCGCAGGAAGTCGTCGGCGGTGCTGTCGAGGATCAGCCGGGTGAGCGCCCCGGTGTCGCCGTCGAAGGTGGAGGCGATCACCGCCGGCAGGGTCTCGGTCGCGGCGTCGCCGAGAAGCCCGTCGACCGCCTCGCCGTCCTGGCGCATCAGACGCATCAGGGGCGGGAAGACCCGCGTGTCGCGCGCGGCCGCCAGAGCGTGCAGCCCCCAGAACAGGAGGTTGGTCTCCTCGTCCTCGATCGCGTCGGCATCCTCCGCCGCCCGCTCGAGGAGGCCGAGAACCGGTTCGGCGACCGTCTCGGGGTTCCGGGCGGCGCGCTTCAGGGCCTCGGCCGGCAGATGGGTCTCCTCGGTCAGGACCGCGACGAGTTCCGCATCCATGGCCACCTCTCCCTCGATCGGCCTCGGTCAGGACCGAAGCGTCGCCCCGGTCTTCTTCGACACCTCGGCGACGATCCGGGCGCTCACCGCCTCGATCTCAGCATCGGTGAGCGTGCGCTCGGAGGGCTGAAGCCGCACCGCGACCGCGACCGACTTCGATCCTTCCGGGATGCCGGCGCCCTCGTAGAGGTCGAACACCTCGACGCCTGTAATCATCTTGCGCTCGGCGCCTTGCGCCGCCTTCAGGATGTCGGCGGCGGGCACGTCGCGGGGGACGACGAAGGCGAAGTCGCGGGAGATCGCCTGGAGGTCGGAGAGCGCCAGCGCGGGCTTCGCCTTCGTCGGCCGGTGGCGCGGCAGCGGCAGGGAATCGAGGGTGATCTCGAAGGCCACCAGCGTGCCCTTGAGGTCCATCGCCTTCAGCAGACGCGGGTGCAGCTCGCCGAAATAGCCGACGACGTTCTTCGGCCCGAACTGGAGCGTACCCGAGCGGCCGGGATGCAGCCAGTCGGGGCCGCCGGCGACGATCTGGAGCCCGCCGGTCGGCACGCCGAGTGCGGCGAGCAGCGCCAGCGCGTCGGCCTTCGCCTCGAACGCATCGACGGCCTCCGCGGCCCCGCTCCAGTGGCGGCCGGCGCCGGCATGCCGGGCGGTGCCGCGGCGCAGGCCGGCGGCGCGCAGGGATTGGCCCTCCGGCTCGTCGCTGGCGAAGCACTGGCCGACCTCGAACAGGGCGGTGTCGGGGAAGCCGCGGTCGGCATTGCGCTGCGCCGCCCGCAGCAGGCCGGGCACGAGGCTCGGGCGCATGTCGGAGAGGTCGGCGGCGATGGGGTTGGCGAGCGCCAGATCCGGCTTGCCGCCGCCGAACAACGTCGCGTCCTCGTGCGGGATGAAGGAATAGGTCACCGCCTCCAGCATGCCGCGGGTCGCCAGCGCCCGCTTGGCGAGACGCCCGCGCCGCTGCAGCACGGTCAGCATCGGCTCGACCGCGACGGTCTCGATCCGCGGCAGCGGCTTCGGCTCGATCCGGTCGAGGCCGGCGATGCGCACGATCTCCTCGACGAGGTCGGCCTTGCCCTCCACGTCCGGCCGCCAGGACGGCGGCAGCACTTTTACGCGATCACCCGAGCCGGAGATGTGGAAGCCGAGGGATTCCAGCGTCACCTTCATCTCGGCCCGCGACAGCTCGATGCCGGCGAGCCGCCGCACCTCGGTCCAGGGGAAGTCGATGACGCGGTCGAGATCCGGAATCTCGCCGGCGATGGTGGCCTCGCTCGGGCTACCGCCGCACAGGTCGACCACGAGGCGGGTGGCGAGGTCGAGCCCCGGCAGGGCGAAGGCCGGATCGACGCCGCGCTCGAAGCGGTAGCGCGCATCGGTGATGATGCCGAGGCGCCGGCCGGTGCGGGCGATGTTGCGCGGATCCCAGAGCGCCGATTCGATCAGCACGTCGGTGGTGCTCTCGTCGCAGCCCGAGGCCTCGCCGCCCATGATGCCGCCGATCGACTCGACGCCGTTGGCGTCGGCGATGACCACCGTGTCGGAATCCAGCCGATAGGTCTTGCCGTCGAGCGCCACGAGGCTCTCGCCCTCCGCGGCCCGGCGCACGGTGAGGCCGCCCGCGACCTTCCTCGCGTCGAAGACGTGCAGCGGCCGGCCGCGGTCGAAGGTCATGTAGTTGGTGATGTCGACGAGCGCGTTGATCGGGCGCAGGCCGATCGCCCGCAGGCGCTTCTGCATCCATTCGGGCGAGGGGCCGTTCTTGACGCCGCGCACGAGGCGGAGGGCGAAGAGCGGGCAGAGGCCCCGGTCGTGGGCGTCGAACTGCAGCGTCACGGTCGTCGGGCAGGCGCCCTCCCCGCGCACCGGCGGCATCGGCTCGCGTTTGAGGGTGCCGATGCCGGTGGCGGCGAGATCCCGGGCGATGCCGTGGATCGAGGCGCAGTCCGAGCGGTTCGGCGTCAGGTTGATCTCGATGACCGGATCGTCGAGCCCGGCCCAGAGGGCGTAGGGCGTCCCGACCGGCGCGTCTGCGGGCAGGTCGAGGATGCCGTCATGGTCCTCGCCGAGGCCCAGCTCCGCCCCGGAGCAGAGCATGCCGCGGCTCTCGACGCCGCGGATCGTCCCGACCGAGAGCGTGATGTCCTTGCCCGGCACGTAGGTGCCGGGGGGCGCGAAGACCGAGAGCATGCCGGTGCGCGCGTTCGGCGCGCCGCACACGACCTGGAGCGGCTGGCCGTCGCCGGCATCGACCTGGCAGACCCGCAGGCGGTCGGCATTGGGATGCTGCTCGGCCGAGATCACCCGAGCGATGACGTAGGGGCGAAGCGCGGCGGCCTTGTCCTCGATGCCTTCGACCTCGAGGCCGATCCGCGTCAGCGTCTCCGCGATCGCGTCGAGGGAAGCCTCGGTGTCGAGGTGGTCCTTGAGCCAGGAGAGAGTGAATTTCATCTCAGAACATCCTCGCGGCCGCCGGAGCGGGCCGGGCCGGGATCGAAAAGCGGGGCGGCGGGGCTCAGGCGGTCAAGCCACCGACGAGGCTCGGCACGTCGATCGGCCGGAAGCCGTAATGCTCCAGCCAGCGCACGTCGGCCTCGAAGAAGGGGCGCAGGTCCGGCATGCCGTATTTGAGCATGGCGAGGCGGTCGATCCCCATGCCGAAGGCGAAGCCCTGGACCTGGTCCGGGTCGAGGCCGCCGCTGCGCAGCACGTTCGGGTGGACCATGCCGCAGCCCAAAATCTCCAGCCAGTCGGTGCCCTCGCCGAAGCGCAGCTCGCCGCCCTTTCGCGAGCACTGGATGTCCACTTCCGCCGACGGCTCGGTGAAGGGGAAGAACGAGGGGCGGAAGCGCATCGTCACCGCCTCGACCTCGAAGAAGGCGCGGCAGAACGATTCCAGCACCCATTTGAGATTGGCGATGTTGGCCGAACGGTCGATGACGAGGCCTTCCACCTGATGGAACATCGGGGTGTGGGTCTGGTCGGAATCGTGCCGGTAGGTGCGGCCGGGCATGATCACGCGGATCGGCGGCTGCTTGGCCCGCATGGTGCGCACCTGAACCGGCGAAGTGTGGGTGCGCAGGAGCTTGCGCCGCCCGAGATGGTCGGGGCGTAAGAAGAACGTGTCGTGCATCTCCCGCGCCGGGTGTCCCTCCGGGAAATTCAGCGCGGTGAAGTTCAGCTCGTCGGTCTCGATGTCCGGCCCTTCGGCGACGGAAAACCCGAGATCGGCGAAGATCGCGGTGATCTCCTCGATCACTTGGCTGATCGGATGAATGCGGCCGCGGATCTCCGGCGCCTCGCGCAAGGGGAGCGTCACGTCGATGCGCTCGGCGGAGAGCCGGGCGTCGAGGGCGGCCTGGACCAGCGCCTCGCGCTTGCCGGCCATCGCACCCTGCACCCGGTCGCGCAGGCCGTTGATGAGCGGGCCGCGCTCCTTGCGCTCGTCGGGCGTCATCGTGCCGAGCGTCTTCAGCAGCTCCGAGACGCTGCCCTTCTTGCCCAGCGCCGCCACGCGCAGGGCCTCGAGGCCCGCCTCGTCCCCGGCCCGCTCGATCTGTCCGAGAAGATCGCGTTCGAGAGCGTCGAGATCCATCACCGCTGTCCTTAGAGGTCGCCGGAGTGCTGCTTCGGGGCTGCTTTTGCGCGTCGCCGGGCGGCGCGCAAGCACCGGGAAACGAGACGGCGCGCACGCACCCGGAAAACAAGAAGGCGCGGCGCTTGCCGCGCCGCGCCTTGTCAAAACGTCTCTCCGCCGTGCGGCGGAGCGATCAGGCGGCCTTCGGCAGGGCCGACTTCGCCTTCTCGACCACCGCCGCGAAGGCGGCCGGCTCGTGGATGGCGAGCTCGGAGAGCGCCTTGCGGTCCACCTCGATGCCCGACTTGGCGAGCGCATCGATGAAGCGGGAATAAGTCAGGCCATGCTCGCGCACCGCCGCGTTGAGCCGCTGGATCCAGAGAGCGCGGAAGGTGCGCTTCTTGTTCTTGCGGTCGCGGTAGGCGTACTGCAGACCCTTCTCCACCGCCTGCTTGGCGATGCGGATCGTATTCTTGCGCCGGCCGTAATAGCCCTTGGCGGCCTTCAGAACCTTCTTGTGCTTCGCGTGACTGGTCACGCCGCGCTTGACGCGGGCCATGGGAGATCTCCTGGAACTTTAAGACAAAAACAGATCGCGAGGGGTGGAAGAACTTACCGCTGGTTCGGCAGGAAGTACTTCTTCACGTTGGCGGCATCGCCCTCGAACAGGGTCGTCGTGCCGCGCAGGTTGCGGATCTGCTTGTTGGTCCGCTTGATCATCCCGTGGCGCTTGCCGGCCTGGGCGTAGACCACCTTACCGGTGCCGGTAACCTTGAAGCGCTTCTTGGCGCCCGACTTCGTCTTCAGCTTGGGCATTTGGCTCTCCTGAACGCGACAGCGATCCGACCGGCGGCCGGCACCTCGCGCTTGAATGCTGCTGGAGCAACGGGAACCGCCACGGCAGCCCTGATCGGCCGGGCGGTTCAACGCGGGCGGCTTATGGCAGAAACCGTTCGCCGTTTCAATCGACCGCGGGCGCAACATTCGCCCTTGAGCGTTCGACGGGATCGTCAGGCGCTCTCGAGAGCGCGCAACGTGGAATAGTCGTGCTCCGCCACGGCTCTCGACAGATCGTGGGCGGTCTGGAGATTCATCCAGAATTCCGGTGTGGTCCCGAAGAACCGGCCGAGGCGGCACGCCGTGTCGGCGGTCATCCCGCGGCGACCGCGTAGGAGCTCGCTGATGCGGTTCGACGGCACCTCGATCGCCTTGGCCAGAGCGTTGGCGCTCATGTCGAGGGGCCGAAGGTATTCTTCGAGCAGGATCTCGCCCGGATGGGTTCTGATGCGAGGCACGCCGCACCCTCCTTCAGTGATAATCGACGATCTCAACATCCTCAGGTCCCGAACCGTCCCATCGGAAGCAGAGGCGCCATTGATCGTTGATCCGGATGCTCCACTGGCCCTCGCGATTGCCCGATAGCTTCTCCAGACGGTTGCCGGGCGGGCTGCGCAGGTCGCTGATGACGGAGGCGGCGTTCAACATGTCGAGCTTACGCTCGGCCGCCGCTTGAAAGGACCGCCAGCGGCGATGGCACACGCCGTGCACGTCCAGCGCTTCGGTGTCTCTATCGCGGTAGCTGAGGATCATGGATCAGTCGTTGTACGGATAGCGTACAGCGCTGTCGGACGCTCCGCAAGTGCGGGGCCCCGCGCGATCAGGCTCTACGCTGCGGCAGGCTTCGGCGGCGGCATCTGTGGAAAGGGTGCATTCGGTGGGGTTGCAAAGATTGCCGCTCGCCCCAGTCCCGGGGCGGAACCATAAACCTTGGCTGTCTGTTTCGTTCATGTCCCGCTCAGGCCGCGTCCCCCATTAGTCTCTCCAACATTCCTATTTCCTGTCACAGGAGACGTCTTCGTGCGCATTGCCCAGGTTGCCCCGCTCGCGGAAGCTGTGCCGCCGAAGTTCTATGGCGGCACCGAGCGTGTCGTTTCGTGGATCACGGAAGAACTCGTCCGCCAGGGTCACGACGTGACCCTGTTCGCGAGCGGTGACTCCCAGACTTCGGCGAAGCTCGCCGCCTGCCATCCGGAGGGCCTGCGCCTTCTCGGCTACCGCGACCACACCGCGGGCCACCTCGCCATGCTGCACCACGTGCATCGCCGGGCGCACGAGTTCGATGTGATCCACTTCCACATCGATCTTCTGCAGTACCCGATGTTCGAGGACCTGTATCATAAGTGCCTGACGACCATGCACGGTCGCCTGGACGTGCCGGACTTCATGCCGGTCTACAACACGTTCACCGGCATGCCGCTGGTCTCGATCTCGGACAACCAGCGCGAGCCGATGCCGGAGAACTCCAACTGGCTGGCCACGATCCATCACGGCCTGCCGAAGGAGAACTGCCCGTACTACCCGGAGGCCAAGGGCGGCTACCTCGCCTTCCTCGGCCGCATCTCGCCGGAGAAGCGCCCCGACCGCGCGATCGAGATGGCGATCCGTTCCGGCACGCCGCTGAAGATCGCCGCCAAGGTCGACAAGGCGGACCAGGAGTACTGGGACGAGACGATCGAGCCGATGATCCATCATCCGCTGGTGGAGTATATCGGCGAGATCAACGAGGAGCAGAAGAAGGACTTCCTCGGCAACGCCCTGGCGCTCGCCTTCCCGATCGACTGGCCGGAGCCCTTCGGCCTCGTGATGATCGAGGCGATGTCGGCCGGTACGCCGGTGATCGCCTTCGGCAACGGCTCGGTGCCGGAAGTCATCAAGGACGGCGTCTCCGGCTTCATCGTCAATTCGATGGACGAGGCGGTCGAGGCCTGCCGCAAGGTCAAGGATCTGCCCCGCGCCGGCGTCCGCGCCCATTTCGAGGGCCGCTTCACGGCCGAGGTGATGGTGCGCAAGTACGTGTCCGCCTACGAGCAGCTCCTGGCCGGCCAGGGAAACGTGATCAAGATGCCCGCCGCCGGCGCGTTCTCGCCCCAGTACGGTGAGCTGAACGGGTCCGCCCACGGCCCGATCCACGTCGCCGCGATGCCGGCCTGAAAGCCTGACGGAAACTCTTTCTCGGCCCCTCGCCGGGGCCGGGAGAGCGCCTAACTGAACGGGTCCGACAGGGCCGCCGGTCGCTGCGAGGCAACCGGCGGCCTTCGTTTTGCGAGGGCGACCTCGCTCGCATCGGATTAACGGCAAAAAGGCGCTTCGCATGGCGGCACAGGACGACGCAGCCCATCTCCACGCCGAAAACTCCGAGGAGCGGACGGCCTCGAAACTCGGCCTGCTCGACGCCGACGAGAACCTGCCGCAGTACCATATCGAGGCTCAGGCCTCCCTGGTGGACCGCCCCTTACGCGCCCTCAAATACGGCGAGGCCTTCGCCGTCCTCGACAGCTACGGCGATATCGGCTGGCATCCGGGGCCGGAGGGCCTCTACTTCCAGGACACGCGCTACCTCTCGCGCCTCGCGCTGACGATCGAGGACGAGCGGCCGATGATGCTGTCCTCCTCGATCCAGGACGACAACGGGGCGCTCAGCGTCGATCTCACCACGCCCGACATCCGCCTCGATGCGGGCGACGAGACCGCGATTCCCCGCGAGCTGATCGCCATCGAGCGCACCAAGTTCCTGTTCAAGGGCGCCTGCTACGACCGCATCGGCCTGCGCAACTACGACACCCGCCGCCGCCACCTGCGCATCGGCGTCACCTTCGACGCCGATTACCGCGACCTGTTCGAGGTGCGCGGCTCCGACCGGACCAACCGCGGCAAGCGCACGGTGGAGCGCCGGAGCGGGACCGAGGTGCAGTTCCGCTACGCCGGCCTCGACGAGATCGTGCGCACCACCTCGGTGCATTTCGGGCCTGAACCGCGGACGCTGGAGCCGGGCAAGGCCGAGTTCGTGGTCGAGTTGGAGCCCGGCGCCAACACCTCGCTGTTCATCCGCGTCGTGTGCCAGTCGCACCGCGCCTATACCAGCGCTCCGGGGCCCGAGAAGCCCGGCGAGTCCACGGCGCTGGCCCTGTCGCGCGCCGCCGGCAGCCTCGCCGAGCAGCCCGACCGGCGCCTGAACGAGGGCCGCATCTTCGCCCGCGCCTATCGCGACAACCGCCGCGACCAGCGCCAGATCACCGCCGGCATCACCACGATCATCTCCTCGAACGACCAGTTCAACGAGGGGCTCTGCCGGGCCACCGCCGACCTCTACATGCTGGCGACCCGGACGCAGGAGGGGATCTACCCCTTCGCCGGCATCCCCTGGTACTCCACGGTGTTCGGCCGCGACGGCATCATCACGGCGATGATGGCCCTCTGGATCGATCCGAATTTCGGCAAGGGCGTGCTGCGCTTCCTCGCCGCCACCCAGGCCAAGGCCGTCGATCCGGCCGCCGACGCCCAGCCCGGCAAGGTGCTGCACGAGACCCGCCGCGGCGAGATGGCGATGCTCGGCGAGGTGCCCTTCCGCCACTATTACGGCACCATCGACGGCACGCCGCTCTTCGTGATGCTGGCGGCGCAGTACCACGAGGTCACCGGCGACCTCGACACGATCCGGGCGATCTGGCCGCAGCTCAAGCTGGCGCTCGACTGGATCGACACCTATGGCGACCGCGACGGCGACGGCTTCGTGGAATATGCCCGCGAGACCGAGCAGGGCCTGGCCAACCAGGGCTGGAAGGACAGCCACGACTCGATCTTCCACGCCGACGGCGCCATGGCCAAGGGGCCGATCGCGCTGTGCGAGGTCCAGGGCTACGTCTACGCCGCCAAGCGCGGCGCGGCGCGGCTCGCGAGCCTGCTCGGCGAGGACGACCTGTCGGTCCGCCTGACGGGCCAAGCCAACACCCTGCGCGAGAATTTCGACAAGGCGTTCTGGTGCGAGGCCATCGGCACCTACGCGCTCGCCCTCGACGGCGCCAAGCGGCAATGCGCCGTGCGCTCCTCCAATACCGGCCACGCCCTGTTCACCGACATCGCCCTGCCGGAGCGAGCCCCGCGGGTCGCGGCGCAGCTCCTGTCCAACGACGGCTTCAACGGCTGGGGCATCCGCACCATCGCCAAGGGCGAGGCGCGCTACAACCCGATGTCCTACCACAACGGCTCGATCTGGCCGCACGACAATGCGATCTGCGCCCTCGGGCTCGCCCGCTACGGCCTCAAGGAGGAGGCGGCGCAGGTGTTCCAGGGCATGTTCGACACCAGCCTGTACTACGACCAGAAGCGGCTGCCGGAGCTGTTCTGCGGCTTCATGCGGCGGCGCCAGCGCGGTCCCGTGAGCTACCCCGTGGCCTGCTCGCCGCAGGCCTGGGCGGCGGCGGCCCCCTTCGCCTTCCTGGCGGCCTGCCTCGGGCTCGAGATCGACCATGCCCGCAACCGGATCCGCTTCCGCAACCCGATCCTGCCGCGCTTCCTCGAAGCGGTGGAGCTGTTCAACCTCAAGCTCGGCCCATCGCGGGTCGACATCCGCCTGCACCGCCATGGAAGCGACGTGACGGTCGCGGTGACGCGGCGCACCGGCGACGTGCAGATCTCGATGCTGAAATAGGTCTTCGCCCAGTGCCGAGCGGCCCCGTCCCTCGGGGCCACCGGCGGGGATCTCTCGGCGAGAACGAAAAATGCGCCGCCCCCGCGAGGGAGCAGCGCATGCGCAGACGAGCCTTTTTCCGCGGGACGGCGGAAATGCCGGAACGTGTTCAGCGCGGCGCCAGGATCATGATCATCTGGCGGCCTTCGAGCATCGGTTCGCTCTCGACCTTGGCGACCTCCTGGGTCTCCTGCTTCACGCGCTCCAGGAGGCGCAGCCCGATATCCTGGTGGGCGATCTCGCGGCCGCGGAAGCGCAGGGTGACCTTGACCTTGTCGCCTTCCTCGAAGAACCGCTGCACGGCCTTCATCTTCACGTCGTAGTCGTGCTTGTCGATGCCGGGGCGGAGCTTGATCTCCTTCACCTCGACCGTCTTCTGCCGCTTGCGGGCCTCGTTCTGCTTCTTCTGTTCGTTGAAGCGGAAGCGCCCGTAATCGAGGAACTTGCAGACGGGAGGGACGGAGTTCGGCGCGATCTCGACGAGGTCGAGCCCGACCTCCTCAGCCATGGCCAGCGCGTCGAAGAAGGGCACGACACCCCGGTTCTGTCCGTCCTGGTCGATGAGCTGGACGTCGCGGACGCCGCGGATGTCCCGGTTTGCGCGCGGCCCGTCCTTCTGCGGGGCCGGCATGGCTCTCATTGGTCTGCGAATGGCTCAGTTCTCCTGTATCAACGACAAAACGGCAGCCTGAGAGCCACCGCGTCTGGCGAGCCCCGGCCACCGATTGATCCGGCTCGGCCGGACGGCACTAACTTGGCAAATCTTCTTGCCGAGTCAACTCGCGGGACTGATTTCGGTTCATCCTGTCACGTTTTCGCTCGGTTCAGAAGATCCGCGTAGACGTTCAGGGTGCCCTCGATCATGCGGTCGAGGGAAAAGTTCGCCTCGACATGGGCCTGAGCCCGCCGCGCCAGGGCGTCGCGGGCGCTGGCGCCCAGCGACAGGGCCTCCTTCAGCGCGTCGGCGAGCGCCGCGGCATCGCCCGGCGGCACCCGCCAGCCGGTGCGCTGGCCGGGCTCCACGTCGGGCGGGGCCAGCACCGTCTCCGGCACGGCGCCGAGATCGGAGACCACCACGGGGATGCCGAGCGCCTGGGCCTCGACCGCTGAGCGGCCGAACGCCTCCGGTTCGACCGAAGGCACCGCGACGACCGAGGCCGCGCGGAAGGCCGCCGGCATGTCGGTGCAGTGGCCGACCCGGCGCACGATGCCTCCTAGGTTGCGCGCCGCGATCAAGGCATCGAGCTCGCGCTCGTAGGCCGTGCGGCCCTGCGGATCGCCCGCGAGCACCACGGCGATGTCGGTCACGCCGAGATCGCGCAGGCGGGCCGCCGCCTCGATCAGCACGCGCTGGCCCTTCCAGGCGGTGAGCCGGGCCGCGAGCAGCACGACCCGTTCGTGCGGCGCCACGTTCCAGGTCCGGCGCAGGCTCTCGACCCGGGCGGCCGAGACCGCCGAGGGCGTAAACGCCGCCAGATCCGTGCCGCGGTGGATTACGCTGATCCGGCCCCCGGCCTGATCGGGATGGGTCCGTCGGATCAGGTCGGCGGTGTAGTGCGAGTTGGCGATCACGACATCACCCCGCGCCATCACCGAATTGTAGAGGATCTTGACGCTGGTCCGGCCCGAATAGCTGCCGTGATAGGTCGTCACGAAGGGCAGCTTCAGCCGGCGCGCGGCGCCCAGTGCCACCCAGGCCGGCGCCCGGGAGCGGGCATGCAGGATCTGCACGCCCTCTCGGCGGCACAGCCGGGCGAGGCGCTCGACGTTCAGCGCCATGGCGAGCGGGTTCTTGGTGTTGGCCGGGAACGGCACCCAGATCCCGCCCTTGGCCTGCAGCTCGCCGACGAGCCGACCACCCTCCGTCGCCACGAGCGGTCGCGCGCCGGCCTCGGCGAGCGCCGCCGCCACGTCGACGGTGGTGCGCTCGGCGCCCCCTGCCTCCAGCGCCGGGATGATCTGCAGCACCGTGACGCCCGCCAGCGGCGAGGTCTCGGAGAGTTGCACCGGGCCGCCCGACAGGCTGCCTGCGTTCATCGCGTCACCCGAGGCGGGACAGTCGCTTGGAAGTGGGTCATGGGATAAGGATCGTCCCCGCGGCTTTACGGTTCGGTAAACGAAGCGTCGTCGGCTTGTTTCGGAATCTCAGGAAATCCCGCGCCCGTGACTCAATCCACGCCCCATCCCCAGGCCATGCAGGGCGAATTGCCCGTCGTGACGCTCGATGTCGGACGGGGCGCCCCGCGCCGGCTGGCGGTGCGGGTGCGGGAGGGCGCCGGGCCGCCCGTGGTCTGGCTCGGCGGGTTCCGCTCCGACATGCGGGCCACGAAGGCCGCCGCCCTCGATGCCTGGGCCGCGCGGAGCGGCCGGCGCATGGTGCGGTTCGACTATTCCGGCCACGGCGAGTCGCAGGGGCGCTTCGAGGACGGCACCATCTCCGACTGGCTCGAGGATGCCTGTGCCGTCATCGACCGCTACGCCGACGAACGGCCCATCCTCGTCGGCTCCTCCATGGGCGGTTGGATCGCCTGCCTCGTTGCCCGCGAGCGGGCGCGGCGCGGGGCGGGCGTCGGCGGGATGGTGCTGATCGCGCCCGCCCTCGACTTCACGGAGGCCCTGATGTGGGACGCGTTCCCGCCGGAGGTCCGGCAGACGCTGGAGCGTGACGGCGTGTGGTATCGCGCGACGCCCTACGCCCCGGAGCCCGATCCGATCGGCATGGCGCTGATCGAGGACGGACGGCGCCACCTTCTGCTCGATGCGCCCCTGGAACCGGGCTGTCCGGTCCACATCCTCCAGGGCATGGCCGATCCGGACGTGCCCCATGCCCATGCCCTGCGCATTCTGGATCGCCTGCCGGCGCAGGGAGCGCGGTTGACGCTGATCAAGGATGGCGACCATCGCCTGTCGCGGCCCGAGGATATCGACCTCCTCGTGCGCACGGTCGCGGCGATGGCCTGAGGACGCCTCCCCGCCCTGCGGCGGGGCTGCGTCTCCGGTGCCGGTTCAGTGCAGGCTCACCGGGTAGAGCTGGTGGGCCATGGCGTTCGCCACCGCAACCTCGCGGGAATCGGTGAGCAGGATCGGCGCGCCGCTCGCCGAGAGCAGGGCGAACAGGTCGAGGCCGGGGCCCATCTCGGGCGCCTGCGGGAACAGGCTGCGGACCTCGTCCGAGCGGATCGGCCGGACATAGGCGATATGTCCCTCACCGAGCGCTGCGAACTCAGCCGGATCGATGGCGGGCGTGGCGGTCGTGTCGATGGTCAGGTCGGTCGTGGTGACGTCGGTCATGAAGGCCCTCCTTCCGAGGCAGAGCGTTGAATCGGATATGGTCCCGCGGATCGGCGGCGACAAATCCGGTTGGGGGTCGAGGTCCGGGTGACGGCCGGGCGCGGCCTGCGATGCATCGACGCGGCGATGGCGGGGGCGTGCCCGTCTTCCGCCGTCCGCAGCCCGTTCACCGGTCCTTCCTGCAGCTTCCGGTCACGGGTCCTTGGCGGCGATCGCGATCTTGCGCACGATGCGCTCCGGCTCCGGGCGCGCGAGATCGATCGACAGCAGCCCGTTCGAGAGCTCCGCCCCCAGCACCTCCATGCCGTCGGCGAGGAGGAAGGCCCGCTGGAACTGCCGCGCGGCGATGCCGCGGTGCAGGAACTGGCGCGCCTTGTCATCGACCTGCCGGCCGCGCACGACCAATTGATTCTCCTCGAGGGAGACGTCGAGCTGGTCCTGCGTAAACCCAGCTACCGCGAGCGTAATGCGCAAGCGATCCGGCTCGCGCTCACTGCGGGTGATGCGTTCGATATTGTAGGGCGGGTAACCGTCGCTCGCGGCCTTGGAGACACGATCGAGTGCCTGCTCGATCTCGTCGAAGCCGAGCAGGAACGGATACCCGAACGGGGACGGCCGCGTCATCGTCACTCAAACCTCCGGCAAGGCCCTGGGGGTCGATCGGCATCGATCCCTTGGCGGCACCTCGCGGTTTCGAGCCCGCCTCGCGGCAGCGCTCTTGAGACGGGATATGGAAAGCGCAACAGCGCCGATCAAGGGTGCCGCCGGGGCGCCCCGCCCGATGCCGCGAGAGATAAATCGGGAGAAATCGGCAATCAGCATCGGGATTAATCGGAAACGAAGGTCCGATCGAAACCACTCGGTCCAATAGTTTGGAATTGCTCTGAAATTCTTTGCAAACCTTGATCAACACCCTGATTGTCGGATAGGCACGCCCGCAAACGTACCGGAAGCGTACACGGTGCTGTGGGGAGCGCCGGACGTCACCTTTGCTGTATCCGCTGCTGTATCCGCATATCGCCACGCGGCCGAAAACCGCTTTGCGGTGCTCCGGTCCCGGCAGACGGCGCTCGCCGGTGCCGTGGACGCCCCGGGGCTAATGCCGTCGCGGGATGGCGGAACGCCTTGGGCCCCTTCTCGGGTCTTCGGGTCGCGCGGTCCGCCCCGGTTGTCCGGGGCGGCGCGAGAGTGAGGAGATGAGATCGTCGTGAATCAGGAAGGCTGGGGAATGGGACGTGCAATGCCGGGACGCGACGGGAACGGGGGACGCCGCTCGAGGCACCTGTTGGAGCGCCTCTTGGCAGGTCTCGCCCTCGCCGCAGCCCTGACCACGGCCATCCCCTCCGCGATGGCGCAGGATACCGCGCCGAACGCCGGATCGGCGGCCCATGCGGCGGTCAAGTCGGATGCCGCGCCTCTGAAGATCGAACTGAACCGACTGGAACCCGCGGGCGAGGCCTGCCGCACCTATATGCTCGTCGACAACAGCCGCGGCCCGGCGCTGAAATCGCTCAAGGTCGACCTGTTCGCGTTCGACACCGAGGGCGTCGCCCAGAAGCGCCTCGCCGTCGAACTCGGCCCGGTTCAGGAGAAGAAGACCGTGGTCCGGCTCTTCGACTTCGCCGGGCTCGCCTGCCCGAAGATCGGCCGCCTGCTGCTCAACGACGTGCTGGCCTGCGAGGGCGGCGACGCCACCCGCGAGACCTGCCTGGAGCGGATCGAGCCCACCAGCAAGACATCGGCCGCCTTCGATCGCTGAAGCCGGCCACGTCCGCCCGCCCGGCCGGTGCGACGGACGATCAATGGAGCCACGAGGAGTCACACATGGATCCGACGTCCGTGCCCGCCGAGGCGGTCGCTGCTGCCCACGACATGTCGTTCATCGGCCTGTTCCTTCAGGCCGACCCGATCGTCAAAAGCGTGATGATCCTTCTCGTGGTGGCCTCGCTCGCCTGCTGGACCGTCGTGTTCGAGAAGATCGTGCGCCTCTCCGCCGCCAAGCGGCAGGCCAGGGCCTTCGAGGCGATGGTCCGCTCCGAGGGCACCATCGACACGGGGCAGAAGGGCATCGCCGGCCACGTGGTCAAGGCGGGCCTCGACGCGTGGCGCGACCAGGATTCCAGCGAGAGCCGGGCCGAGCGCCGCGAGCGGATCGAGCGGGCGATGAAGGGCGCGCTCGGCGTCGAGGTGAAGCGCCTCCAGGCCGGCCTGCCGCTGCTGGCGACCTCGGGCTCCACCGCCCCCTTCGTCGGCCTGTTCGGCACGGTCTGGGGCATCATGAACTCGTTCTCCTCGATCGCGAAGAGCCAGGACACCAGCCTCGCGGTGGTGGCCCCCGGCATCGCCGAGGCGCTGTTCGCCACCGCCATCGGCCTCGTCGTCGCGATCCCGGCGGTGATGGCCTACAACAAGCTCTCCGGCGACGTCGCCCGCATCCAGTCGGGCTTCGTCTCCTGCATCGCGGTGCTCGGCAATCGCCTCGCTCGCGACCGCGGACCACATGCCCGGGCCGCGGCGGCCGAATAGCCCCCTTCTTCGCTGAACCCAGAAACCTTTGCGGCGTCCGCTGAAGCCCGGCGGAACGTCGCCGTCACCCGGGAGGGCGAAGCCATGGCCATGGGAACCGTTCGTTCGGCGAGCGACGACGAGGACGGCCTCGACGCGACGCCGATGTCCGAGATCAACGTCACGCCGATGGTCGACGTGATGCTGGTGCTGCTGATCATCTTCATGGTGGCGGCGCCGCTGATGACGACGGGCGTTCCGGTGCAGCTGCCGAAGACGACCGCCGCCAAGGTGGCGCAGTCTCAGAAGCCGCTCGAAGTCTCCATCGACAAGGACGGCAACCCGTTCATCGCCAAGGATGGCTTCACGCCGGAGACGATCCTGCCGCGGCTGAAGCAGCTCAAGGCGGAGAATCCGGATCAGGTCGTGCTCGTGCGCGGCGACCGCGACGTGCCCTACGGCAAGATCATGGAGGTGATGGGCCTCGTCGGCCAGGCGGGCTTCACCAAGGTCTCGCTGATCGCCCAGTCGGGCGGCGGCGCGCCGGCCCCGGGATCCGCCCGTTAAGCCGATGGCCGCTCCCAAGCCCGCCCCGAGCAAGCCTGCCCCGAGGGCCGTTGCCATGCCGCCGATGCCGGCTTCGATGCCCGCCCCCCTGCCCGCTCACACCGGTCACGGGCTTCCCTCTGGGCCTTCCGAGGGAGGTGGCCAGAGCCGCCTCGCGGCCGCCTTCGTCCTGGCCCTGGCCCTGCACGCCGCGGGGCTGGTCGGCATCGCCTACCTGCGACTGACGCCGCCCTCGCCGCCGGGGGACCAGGAGATCACGATCGATCTCGCGCCGCAGATGATGGAGGCCGAGACCCAGGCGCCCGCCGAGATGGCGCAGTCCGAGGCGATCCCCGAGGAGGCCAAGCCCGAGGGCGAGCCGGAGACGGTCCAGCCGGTGGAGACGCCCCAGGAGGTGCAGCCTCCGCCCCCGCCGGAGATGACCCAGGTCGCCCCGGACGAGGTGCAGCCGCCCCCGCCCACCGAGATGACGCAGGTGATGCCGGAGGAGGTGCCGCCGCCGCCTCCGCCGCCGGAGGCCGTCACGGAGGTCCCGCCCGACACGCCGCCCCCGCCGCCGGAGGACCAGATCATCGCCTCCGAGGCACCGGAAGCGGAGCCCCTGGCCCCGCCGCCGCCGGTGGTGGCGAAGACCGAGCCGCCCAAGCCCGATCCCAAGATCGAGGAGCGCCGCAAGGCCGCGCTGGAGAAGAAGCGCGAGGCCGAGCGCGAGGCGCGTCGCAAGGAGATCTTGGAGAAGAAGCGCGAGGAGGCGCAGAAGGAGGCGCGGATCAAGGCGGCCAAGGCCAAGGCCGAGCGCGACGCCGCCCGGCGCGCCCAGGCGGCGCAGGCCGGCAATTCGCAGCGCAACTCCGCCGCCACCTCGCGTCAGAGCGCGACGGGCGCGGCGGCTTCGGCCAGCGATCCCAACGCCATGGCCGCCTGGAAGGGCTCCATTGCCGCGACGATCCGCGGCCGGATGAACCGCGAGGCCGCGGCCGGGACCAGCGGCGGCGTGGCCACGGTGCGGTTCACGGTGAGCCGCTCCGGCGCGGTGAGCGGTGCGGCCGTGGTCGGCAGCAGCGGGGTCGGGGCGATCGACGGTGCCGCGCTCGCGGCAGTGCGCGGCAGCCTTCCGCCCGCCCCCGCCGGCGTCACGCAGCCGAGCCTCGCCGTCACCGTGCCGCTGCGCTTCAGCCCGGGGCGCTGAGCCCGCGGACTGACCGCCGGCATCGTTCTCCCCTCCGCCGCGTTGTCCCGCTCACAGCGGACGGCGCGGCGGATGACGGTCTTCTTCACGAGCGATACGCATTTCGGCGATCCGCGAATCCTGCGGATCGACCGGCGCCCCTTCCCGGACCTGCCGACGCACGACGCGGCGCTGGTCGAGGCCTGGAATGCCGTCGTCGGTCCCGACGACACCGTCTGGCATCTGGGCGACTTCGCCCTTGGTCCGCCGCCGGAGCGCGTCGCGTCCCTGCTCGCCGCGCTTCGCGGCCGCAAGCGTCTCATCATCGGCAACAACGACGGACCCGCTACCCTCTCGGCCCCCGGCTGGACCTCGGTGGCGCATTACGCCGAGACCGAGGTCGAGGGCCGCCGGCTGGTGCTGTGCCACTACGCCTTCCGGACCTGGAACGGCCTGGGCCGGGGCGCGATCAACCTGCACGGCCATTCCCACGGCCGGCTCAAACCGATCCCGCGCCAATACGATGTCGGCGTCGATGCGCTGGGCTCGGCGCCGGTCACCCTCGCTGAAATCCTCGTCTCCCGTCGCGGCCGGCAAGGTCTCGGCCCGGGTGCCGCCGCAGAGGCTCAGGGGATCTCGTCAGGCCGATCGATCAAGTCGAAGCCGGCCGAAGATTCGGCCAAGAAACGGCGCAGATCCGATCGAGGAGTTTCGGAACCATTCGCTTAGCGTCGCCGTTCAAAAGACCGAAACGGACAGCGATGCACGGGCGGCAGCAGTGACGACACTGTGAAGCCCCCAGCGTCGAGCGATCCTTAACCTTCTCACGACTTCCTTCGAATTCAGCGTCGGTCTGCCCATGCGTCACCTCATGCGACACACCGCTCTCGCCGGCCTTGCGGCTTCCCTCGTCGGCGTCTCCCTCGTCTCCTCCGCGCTCGCGGCGCCCGGCTGCATCGACGGCCGCCGCAAGATCCAGGAAGCCAGCGCCCTGCGCTATCAGGCTCGGCAGGAGGCCCGGCTCGGCAATCACGACCGGGTCTGCGACACCCTCGACGAGATCGGTGACCGCTATCACGAGGCCCAGGACGCCTTCGAGGATTGCGGTGCCGACATCGTCTCGATCGATCTGCGCAGCGAACTCCGCTCCCTGCGCGTCGCCAAGCACGTCAACCGCTGCGACTGAGCGGGGGACCCCCTTCGCCTTCGACGGGACACCACGCAACGCGGTGTTGCGAAAGCCGGAATCGCCCCGGGGACGGGTGTGGTCCCGCACCGCGAAGCCTTGCCTTAAGGCGCAGGTTCATCCCAACGAAACGCCTCGCCCCAGCCCGGACGAAACCTCTCATCTCCCTCAGGATCCCGCCATGATCACCACCGACGCCACCCTGCGCCAGCCCTCCGCCGAGATGCGGACCGGTCCGTCCTTCACCGCGGCCCTGTGCGGCTTCCTCGGCAGCACGGTTGCGACGACGATGGTGATGTTCCTGCTCAGCAGCAGCGTCTGATCCAGGGGGCGGGCGCAAGGTCTCGTCGAAGGATCCCGTCGCAGGACGCGATCCTCAGAACGCGGCCCTCACGGCGCGACAGACCACAGGCGGCTGCGCGAGAACAGCATGTCCGGGCTGCCGACCGGCATCGTCGCCTTCGGCGCCGGGCACCGGGGTGACGTTTCGGGGCGCGGCGCTGGTGTGACCGCCGCCTGAGCGGCGGGCACGAGGCCCAGCCGCAGCTGCACCGTCGGATGCCGCGCGGCGGTGATGGTGACGACGCCGGCGATGATGCAGCCGGCCATCAATCCAAGGAAGAAGTTCGTCATCGGTAGCGGGTTCCGGACCCGGTGCGGCGCGGTTGGGCGACGAGGCCGGCCACGGCGAAGCACTCTCCCCCTTTCGGGGCGCCAATGGGGCAGAACCCTTGCATACGGGCTTTTAACAAAGCGGATGCATGATTCGTCTGCGACCGGCCGAGGGCGGCGCAGGGAGAGTTCCGATCATGCAGTATGCGGCCAATGCCTACGCGAAAGTCGCGCGCGTGGCGCTCTCGCCCCGGGAAGCGGAAGCCGCCGTTCTGCTGAAGGCTGCCGGACGTCTCCAGGCTCTTGGGTCCCAGGTCGAGATGGGGCCGGCCCTCAACGAGGCTCTCACCTTCAATCAGCGGGTCTGGACGATTCTGGCCTCCGCCGCGACCGAGCCGAGCAGCCCGCTGCCGGTCGAGGTGCGCAACGGCATGGCCCAGCTCTCGGCCTACGTGTTCCACACGATCGTCGATACGATGATCGAGCCCACGCCGGAGAAGATCGAGTCCCTGGTCTCGCTCAACAACCACATCGCCGCCGGTCTCCAGGGCGATGCCGGGCCGGGGGCCTGAGCCGCGCGAAGACGATTGCCCGGGGCGATCGCCGGCCGGCCCGCATCAGGCCTGCCTTTTCGAGCCTTCCGACGACATCACTCGTTCGCCGATGCCGCGTCCCGTCGTCGGACAGCGCTTCGGCCATGCGTGAGACGCGGCCGGAGGATGTCCCGCATCCGCCCGCGGGCATCGCGTGATCTCCGGACACGTTCGGGCAGCGCTCGCACGGCCCTTTCGCGAACAGGCTTCTCGGCGGGTTCGGCCGGGCGGCGCTCAGGCGGTCTTGCCGTTCAGGCGGTCTTGTCGTTCAAGCGGTCTTGGCGAAGCGCTCGCCCGGGAAGGGCGCCGTTTCCCGCGCGTAGGCGCGCGCCTTGAGGATCACCTCGTCGGGGATCTGCATCACCACGTCCCCGGTCTGCGGGTCGGTGACCCGGAAGACGAGGCTCTGGCTCTCCGCGTCGCGGATATAGGCGCGACGCTCCGGCTCGGGCGGCTTCGCCTCGGTGCTCTCCGGGCTCACCGCGACGGTGACGGCGGGATCGAGCGGGCGGGAGGCCGGAGCCTCGTCGCGGACGGTCTCGGCGACGGGGCGGATGGGGGTGACCGGTGTGGTCGAGAGAGGCGGCGTCGTGGCCGCGGCCCTGATCGGGTCCATGGCTGCATTCCTTCGAGTTCCGGCACGGGGCCGGTCCTCAGGAAATTGCGTCCGTCGCTACCGGAGTCTTAAGGCCGGCGGCTTGTCCCCCGACAACGGCCGCCAGCCTGACTGAACCGTAAAGATTGCCTGAAGATTTTTCACGAAACGCGTCGGCGGACGTCTCACCTGGGATGGCTGCCGTTTCCGGGCAGCCATCCTCCGTTCGTCATCCTTCGTGCGTGGCGCCGTCTACTCCGCCGCGTCGACGTAGAGCTTGCCGCCCTCCGCCAGAAACTCCTGCGACTTCGCCGCCATGCCGGCCTTGCGCTCCTCCTCGGAGAGGGGCTTGGCCTGCCCGAGCACCACGCCGGCCTCCTCCATGGCGAGCACGTCGGCGCGCAGATCCTGCGTGATCTTCATCGAGCAGAATTTCGGGCCGCACATCGAGCAGAAATGCGCGACCTTGTGCGCGTCCTTCGGCAGGGTCTCGTCGTGGAAGCTGCGCGCCGTGTCGGGGTCCAGCGAGAGGTTGAACTGGTCCTCCCAGCGGAAGTCGAACCGGGCGCGGGAGAGGGCGTCGTCGCGCAGCTGCGCGGCCGGATGGCCCTTGGCGAGGTCGGCGGCGTGGGCGGCGATCTTGTAGGTGATGACGCCGGTCTTCACGTCGTCGCGGTTCGGCAGGCCGAGATGCTCCTTCGGCGTGACGTAGCAGAGCATCGCCGTGCCGAACCAGCCGATCATCGCCGCGCCGATGCCCGAGGTGATGTGGTCGTAGCCCGGGGCGATGTCGGTGGTCAGCGGGCCGAGGGTGTAGAACGGCGCCTCGCCGCACTCGCGGAGCTGCTTCTCCATGTTGACCTTGATCTTGTGCATCGGCACGTGGCCGGGGCCCTCGATCATGGTCTGGCAGCCCTTGTCCCAGGCGATCTTGGTGAGTTCGCCGAGTGTCTCCAACTCGGCGAACTGAGCCGCGTCGTTGGCGTCGGCGATCGAGCCGGGGCGCAGGCCGTCTCCGAGGGAGAACGACACGTCGTAGGCTCGCATGATGTCGCAGATCTCGTCGAACCGCTCGTAGAGGAACGATTCCCGGTGCCCGGCGAGGCACCAGCGCGCCATGATCGAGCCGCCGCGCGAGACGATGCCGGTGGTGCGCCGCGCGGTGAGCGGCACGTGGGCGAGCCGGACGCCGGCATGGATCGTGAAGTAGTCGATCCCCTGTTCCGCCTGCTCGATCAGCGTGTCCTTGAAGACTTCCCAATCGAGCTTGAGCGGATCGCCGCCGACCTTCTCCAGCGCCTGGTAGATCGGCACGGTGCCGATCGGCACGGGCGAGTTGCGCACGATCCACGAGCGGATGTTGTGGATGTTGCGGCCCGTGGAGAGGTCCATGACCGTGTCCGCGCCCCAGCGGATCGACCAGACCAGTTTTTCGACTTCCTCGGCCGCGGACGACGTCACCGCGGAGTTGCCGATATTGGCGTTGATCTTGACCAGGAAGTTGCGGCCGATCGCCATCGGCTCAAGTTCGAGGTGGTTGATGTTGGCCGGGATGATCGCCCGGCCCCGGGCCACCTCCTCGCGCACGAATTCGGGCGTGATGAAGGGCGGTACCGCCGCGCCGAAGCTCTGCCCGTCGGCCAGCGCCGCCTCGGCGCGCTCCAGCATCTGCGCGCGGCAGGCGTTCTCGCGGTGCGCGACGTAGATCATCTCCTCGGTGATGATCCCGGCGCGGGCGAACTCGTACTGCGTCACCATCTGGCCGGGTTCGGCCCGGCGGATCGTGCGCTCGGCCGGGCAGGGCGCGACGAGCTTGTCTGCGGCGGCGAAACCGTTGTCCTCGGGCTTCACGTCGCGGGGCTTCACCGCCGCGTAGCCGCGCCCGACGATCCAGGGCTCGCGCACCGGAGCGAGACCCTTCTCAAGGTCGATCGCCGCATCGGTCTCGGTGTAGGGGCCCGACGGGTCGTAGACCCGCACCGGCTCCTCCTTCGGATCGGAGAGGGCGATCTCGCGGTAGGGCACGCGGATGTCGGGGCGGCCGGGGGCCTCGGCATAGACTTTTCGCGAGCCCTGGACCGGGCCGGTGGTGACGCTGGCAGGGCTGCCGTTGGGGAGATCTTTGGGACGGACGGGTGCGTTCATCGCTGTCGCTCCTGACGTGGGAGGCGACCCGTGGTCCCGACGATGGTGCGGATGGCCGCGGCTGCTTCGAGCAGCGGCCAATGGTTCCCGTCCCTCCGCCGGTACGAGCCGGATCAGGTTCAAGGGTCAGGGCGCCAGCCCACTCTCAGCCCCCTCACGGGGCCCCCCTCGGAACGATTCCAACCTCTTCCCTGTCGCGATCCTTGTCAATCCATCGCCGGAACGCGCCGATTTGGAGGAAACATTTTTCCGTTTCGGAGGGCGCCGCCTGTCATGGCGGATGCAGGGCGCAAAGCTTGATCGGTTGCGGCGGATCCGAGCCACGCTTTCGACGAAAAACTCACCAATTGCGACGGGAACTCCCCTTTTGCGACCGCGGGACGCGGCATGGGTGTGGATGACGCCCGGTCGGCGGGTGGCCATGCGCCCGCCTTTTCGCGACACACGATGGCGATGAGCACGATCATCCCTTTCCGCCGCCCTGCCCCCGCGACGCCGGCCCGCGCCGGCTGCGACGTGGCGGCCGTCGCGGGCGACCTGCTGGTCGTGCTGGATCAGCTGGAAGAGTTGGTGGCGCGCGCGGCCGACATGGACCGGCCGCGCATCGAGGTGGAGTGCAGCGTGCAGCATCTGCTCGACGCGATCAGCGCGGTCGAGCGGGCCTCGGACACGCTGGGCGAGGGCGGCAGCATCTCCGAGCCGGCGTGACGGACAGGCTCACGCGGCCGCGTTCAGAACGCTCGCCATGATCGTCCCGTAGTGGCAGGCGGTGGCGGCGAGCACGAAGGCGTGCCAGATCGCGTTCTGGAACGGCAGGCTCCGCCAGACGTGGAACATCACGCCCACCGAGTAGAGCAGGCCGCCGACCGCGAGGAAGCCCAGCGCCGACGGAGTGAGCCCGGAGATCACCGATTCGTAGGCGAGCACGCCGCTCCAGCCCAGCATCAGGTAGAGCACGATCGAGACCCGGTCCCAGCGGCCGGGCATCAGGATCTTGATCGCGATGCCGGCAAGCGCCACCGTCCAGATCAGGGCGAGCAGGGTCCAGGCGACGGGGCCGGAACCCACCAGCGCCACCACCGGCGTGTAGGTGCCGGCGATCATCAGGTAGATGAAGGCGTGGTCGAGCCGCCGCAGGATCCACTTGCGCGGGCTCACCGGCCACATGTTGTAGGCGGCGGACGCGCCGAGCATCGCCAGCATCGCGGTGGCGTAGACCAGCAGAGAAGCCCGCTCGATCCAACCGAGATGCGTCAAAGTCGCGGTGACGATCAAGCAGATCGCGCCGAGAACCCCGAGAGCGAGACCTGCGATGTGGACCGCACCATCCGCCCGTAATTCGCGCGGCGTGTAGTTCCAGGTCAGCGCAAGCGGGCGTCCGTCCTCGGCCAGAAACATCCTCTGCTCCTGTGTTGGCGAGGTATTTAAATCTATAGAGCCACGAGTCGTTCCATCGTCGAACTACCGAGTGCGGTGTCTTCCACCGAAATTGTCGTTGCGACGACTGGCATCCATCGATTGCGCCGCAAGATAAGCCGAATTTTATGCTGCGCCGCAATCGGCCGAGAGGGCGTCTCCAGCATCAGGGCCGATGGCGACGGTTTCGTGACCCCGCCCCGCGAGCGAGGCAGGTTTCACGCCAATCGGACGGGATAGATGCGCCGGTCCCTCAGATCCCGCGGCCTGCGAGCGCCTCCAGGCCGATCGGCACGTCTCCCGCCTCGGGCGCGGAAGCCGCGGGCACGCCCAGGCTGAGGCGGGCATGGACGGTCGCCATGATCAGCACCGCCATGGCGAAGACCTGATGCGCGAGCCCCGCCCAGAGCGGCACCTGCAGGAGCAGGGTGACGATGCCGAGACCCATCTGCGCCAGCGCCAGCGTGGCGACACCCATCGCCCGCCCCGCGGCGCTGCCGGGCGCGATCCGGACGGCCTGGACCGCGTGGGCGATGGCTGCCAGCACCACGAGGTAGGCGAAGAGACGGTGGTTGAACTGCACCAGAGCGAGGTTGTCGATGAAGTTCTCGATGAAGGGCACCTTGTCGAACAGCACCCGGGCCGGCGGCACGAGGCTGCCGTCCATGTCGGGCCAGGTGTTGTAGAGGAGGCCCGCCTTCGAGCCGGCGACGAGCCCGCCGAGCCAGATCTGAATCAGCACCAGCACCGGCAGCAGGCCGGCGAAGAGCCGCACCGATTCAGGGGCGGGGGCAAGCGCCCGGGGGCGGGTGCCGGCGGCGAGCCAGACCAGGCCGGCGAGGATCAAGCTCGCGGTGGTGAGGTGGAGCGCGAGCTTGAGCGGCGCCACCGCCGTCATGCCGGGCTGGAGGCCCGAGGCGACCATGATCCAGCCGATCGCACCCTGGAGCCCGCCGAGCAGGCCCAGCCCGAGCAGGCCGAGCAGCAGGCGGCGCCCGAGCATGCCGCGGATCCAGAACCACGCGAAGGGCAGGAAGAACAGGAGGCCGACGATCCGCCCGAGCAGGCGGTGGCCCCATTCCCACCAGTACAGCGTCTTGAAGCCGTCGAGGCCGATGCCCTGGTTGAGGATGCGGTACTGCGGCGTGTCGCGGTACTTGTCGAACTCCACCGCCCAGTCGGCGGCGCTGAGCGGCGGGACCACGCCGGTTACCGGCCGCCACTCGGTGATCGAGAGGCCCGAGCCGGTGAGCCGGGTCGCGCCGCCGACGGCGACCATCGCCACCACGAGCACGGCGAGCAGGTAGAGCCACGCGCGCACCGCGCCGTGGCCGGGGCGGTAGGAGGCCGCCGGGACGGCGTCGAAGCGGTCGAGGGACGGAGTGGTCGACAGTCTCATGGTCTCGCGCGTCAGGTCCGGCGGCCGGGATCGTTCGGGTGTGGCTTACGGGAAGCGGGGGGCCGCGCGCAACGCGGCCTATGACGCAGGCCCCCTGCATTGCGGCGCCCGAGCGGGACCGGTACGACCCGTTTCGGCGCGCGGACCGGCGCGCCGTCCCGACGCGAGAGATCGAAGGCCCCCATGCGCCGCCGCACGCGCACCCTGCTCGGAACCTTCGGGATCCTCGCCTTCGTGATCGTCTACGCGCCGCTCGCCATGGCGCTCGCCGACAGCCGCATCGCGGAAACCCATCCGGCGGTGCAGACGGTGATCTACTCGATCCTCGGGATCGCCTGGATCTTCCCGCTGATGCCGCTGATCCGCTGGATGGACCGGCCGGACGATTAGACCTGCGGACGCGGACGGACACGGCGGGCCCCTTTTTTCGCCGCACTCGCTGGCGAGAAGGCGGGACGTCCTACGCTCAAGGTTCGTCTTCCGAAGGTCGACCGTCACCCATGCGCCCCTCCCCGCGCCGTCCCGCGCTTTCGTTCCGGCCGCATCGCCTCGTCGCCTCGCTCGTGATCCTCGCCGCGCCGCTCGCCGTCCTCAGCGCCGCTGCCCAGGGGACGCCGCGCTCGATGGCGGAATGCGAGCGGCTGAAGAACGACCTCGCCTACAACCAGTGCCTCGCCATGTTCGGTCCGCCCGCGCGGAACGTGGCGAGCGGCGGCGGCTATGTCAGCGGGGGCGACGCCGCCTCCAGCACCTCCTCGGTCGCCTCGACCGCGACCATCCCCGGCATTCCCTCGATCGAGGAGCCGGATGTCGAGCCGGTGCGCCGCCGGGGCCGGCGCTCCGGCCGCCGCGGCCGGGCCAGCGCCAGCTTCGATGTCGGCAGCGCCGATGCCGGGACGGGGGACTCGGAGGGCTCGCCGCGCTCGCGCCGCCGCCGCCGCTGACGGGCTGGCCCCTCACGCCACGTTGAGCCGCCGCCCGCGATTCCAGGCCAGGAACGGCACGCCGGAAAGAAGGCTCGCCAGCGCCGCATCGCTCTGGTGCAGCCCGTTCACCGAGACCCGCGGCAGGGCGTGGCAATGGTCCGCGTGCCCTGTGAACAGATGGCCCGGCCGGGTCGTCACCGCGGTGGCGAAGCCAAGCTTTTTCGCGAGTCCGAACTCGCGCGGCCCCGCCGAGGTCGGGTCGCCGACGGGATAGGACAGGTGGCGCACCGGCCGGCCCAACTCCGCCTCGATCCGCGCGCGACTCTCGGCCATCTCCCGTTCCGCGACGGCGAGGTCGTGCTTGGCGAGCATCGGGTGCGAGAGCGTGTGCGCGCCGATGGTCACGGCCGGGTCGCGGGCGAGGTCGCGCAGGCAGTCCCAGGTGAGGCAGAGGTCGCGGGCGAGTCCGCCCGGCTCGAACCCCGCCTCGCGGCAGAGGCGGGCGATGTCGTCCAGCAGCACCGCCTCCGATCCCGCTCGCAGGGTGCGGTAGACGGTCTCGAAGGCGGCCGTCTTCTCCGCGTCGGTCCGGGCCGGCAGGACGAGGCCGGAAGCGAGCGGCACCGCGTCGAGCCGGGCGATCGCCCGCTCCAGTTCGAGCCACCACAGCCGGCCGCGCCCGTCGGCGAAGTCGCTCGTCACGAACAGCGTCCAGGGCGCCCCGTGCCGGGCCAGGAGCGGCCGGGCATGCTCGACATTGTCGCGGTAGCCGTCGTCGAAGGTCAGCACCGCGAAGGGCTTTTTGCTTTCCGGGGCCGCGAGCCGCTCGGGCACGCGGTCGAGGCCGATGAGCTCGAAGCCGCGGGCGGTTAGCAATCCGAGCGTCCGATCGAGGAAGGCGGGCGTGATCGAGAGGAGGGCGTTCGGCGCGAAGCCTGGCACGGGGCCGGGGCGCACGTGGTGGAAGGTGAGGATCACGCCGCGCCCGCGGGCGGCGGGGGAGAGCCAGCGGGCGGCGCCCGAGGCGGCGATCGCCCGAAAGCCGGCGCGGAACAGGCGGTGTCGGGTGCGCGGCGACAGCATGGCGCCTCAGGGCTCGAAGCACCGGGCGGCCCCGGCATCGCCCGACCCTAGCGGGGGACGCGAAAAGCTTTCGTTACCCATCCCGGCAGATCGGACCTTCGCGTCAACCGCCGCTTGAGGCCGGGCGGGCAGGATCGCGCCGGCATTTCGCGCGGCTCGACGGTGACGGGCACAGGCGCCGGGGAACATGAGCATGGTGGCTCTCGCCGAGGATCTGGGGCAGCCCGCGCGCGCGGCTTTGCGAGGCCGGGGCGGCCTCACCGCGGAGGTGTTCTCCGATCTCGCCGCGGTCGAGGGGCTGTGGCGCGCGCTCGAGGGCGATCCGGCGGTGCTGATGACGCCCTACCAGCGCTTCGACTGGGTGGCGGCCTATCTCGGCGGCGGGATCGACGCGGGCGAAGCGACCCGCATCCTCGTGCTGCACGACGGGCTCGGGCGGGCACGGATGCTGCTCCCGCTCACCGTCGGGCGGCGCGGACCCTTGCGGGTCGCGCGGGTGATCGGCGATCGGCACGCCAATTTCCACATGCCGCTCTTCGCCTCCCGCGAGGCGGCGGCGATGCCGGCCGAAGAGCTGGCCGCGGCTTTGACCGAGGCCGGCCGCGCGGCGGGCATCGACGCCTTCGCCTTCCGCAACCAGCCGCGCTTCTGGGACGGAACCCCGAACCCGCTGGCCGTGGGCGGCCTGCCGGCGCCGAGCGACGCCTACGGCATGCTGCTCGGCCCCGACGCCGAGGCCACCCTGCGCCGGGTGTTCAGCGGCGACACCCGCAAGAAGCTGCGGGCCAAGGAGCGCAAGCTCGTGGAGTTCCTCGGACCCGTCGAGCACCGGGTCGCCGGGACGCCGGAGGCGGCGGCCGAGATCCAGGCGGCGTTCTACGCGCAGAAGGCCGCGCGCTTCGCCGATCTCGGCGTCACCGACCCCTATGCGGACGCGGCGGTGCGCCGCTTCATCGCCGCCGCGACCGCGCCGGGCATGGGCGGTGGCGCGCCGGCCGTCGAGGTCCATGCCCTGGTGGCGAGCGGGAGCGGACGCATCCTGGCGACCTTCGGCGGCGCGGTGGACGGCGCCCGCTTCTGCGGGATGTGGACCTCGTTCGACACCGACCCCGAACTCGGCCGGTTCAGCCCCGGCGAGATCCTGCTGCACTGGCTCGTCGGCGATCAGGCCGCGCGCGGCCGCAGGGCGCTCGACCTCGGCGTCGGCGAGGCGGGCTACAAGGCCAAGACCTGCGACGAGACCATCGAGCTCGTGGAGCACACCGTGCCGGTGAGTCCGGCGAGCCACGCGCTCGCGCTGGCCTCACGGCTGGCGGTGCGGCTCAAGCACCGGGTCAAGCGCTCGCCGCGGCTCTGGGCGGCGGCCCAGAGCCTGCGGCGGCGGCTGAGGCGCTGACGCCGTCCGGGGCTTTTAGAAGCCGCGGTTGGCGATCGAGGGCATCGAGGGCTGCGTGTAGGCGCGGTTCACGTCCCGGCGGGTCTGCGTGCCGTTGGTGTCGGACGACTGACGGAAGTTGCTGGCCTCGAACGCCGAGGACAGGCCGGGGCCGCCGGAATCGGTGCTGTTGCAGGCCGAAAGCCCGGAAGCGAGGAGGGCGGCGAGGACGATCAGCGTGGGGCGCATCGGGACTTCCTGTCGAAGGCGGGGCTGCCCCGCGGGTCGGACGGACGGCGTGCCGCGCTCCGCCGTCCCTCGGCAAGGAAAAAGTCGCGGCGCGGGCGCGCCCGTGTGCGATCCCGCGCCGGGTGTGACCTATTCAACGTAGCCTATTTGGCGTGACTACTCGGCGGCCGCCTTGAGATAGCGGGCCGGGTCGTAGTTGAGGATCGGCCCGAGCCAGCGCTCGACCGCGGCGATGTCCATCCCCTTGCGGAGCGCATAATCCTCGACCTGATCGCGCTCGACCTTGGCCACGCCGAAGTAATGCGCCTCCGGATGGGCGAGATAGAGGCCCGACACCGAGGAGCCCGGCCACATGGCGTAGGACTCGGTGAGCCGCACGCCGATGCGGCTCTCCGCCTTGAGCAGGTCGAACAGCGTGACCTTTTCCGTATGGTCGGGCTGGGCCGGGTAGCCCGGCGCGGGGCGGATGCCGTCGTACTTCTCGTGGACGAGGTCGTCGGCGGTGAAGTTCTCGTCGGGGGCGTATCCCCAGAACTCCTTGCGGACGCGCTCGTGCATCCGCTCGGCGAAGGCCTCGGCGATCCGGTCGGCGAGCGCCTTGACGAGGATCGAGCGGTAATCGTCGTTCGCCCGCTCGAAGCGCTCGGCGATGCGCACCTCCTCCAGGCCCGCCGTCACCACGAAGGCGCCGACGTAATCGGCGATGCCGGTCTCGGCGGGCGCCACGAAGTCGCTGATGCAGGTGTTGGGACGCCCGTCGCGCTTCGACAGCTGCTGACGCAGGCCGTGGAAGGTCGCGAGCGTCTCCTGCCGGCTCTCACCCGTGAAGAGGCGGATGTCGTCGCCGACGCTGTTGGCCGGCCAAAAGCCGATCACCGCCTTCGGGTTGAACCAGCGCTCCTCGACGATCTGCTTGAGCATCACCTGCGCGTCCTCGAACAGGGCGCGGGCCGCCGGGCCCTGCTCCGGGTCGTCGAGGATCGCGGGGTAGCGGCCCTTGAACTCGTAGGTCTGCAGGAACGGCGTCCAGTCGATGTAGGGGACGAGATCCGCCACCTCGTAGGAGCCGTAAGTCCGGGTGCCGGTGAAGCTGGGCTTCTTCGGAGCGTAGCCCGACCAATCGACCTTGAAGGCATTCGCGCGCGCCTTGGCGAGCGGCAGGCGCTGCTTGTCGGCCTCGGAGCGGCGGTGGGCGTCGGCGACCTTGGCGTATTCCGCCCGCACCCGCTCGATCGTGGCGCCACGGCTCTCCTTCGAGATCAGGCTCGACACCACGCCGACGGCGCGGCTGGCATCCGTCACGTAGACCGCCTGCCCCCGCTCGTAGGCCGGGTGGATCTTCACCGCCGTGTGGACGCGGCTGGTGGTGGCGCCGCCGATCAGCAGCGGCATCTCCATGCCCTCGCGCTCCATCTCGGAGGCGACGTGGACCATCTCGTCGAGGGAGGGGGTGATCAGACCCGAGAGGCCGATGATGTCGACATTTTCTTTTTTCGCCGTCTCGAGGATCTTGGCGGCCGGCACCATCACGCCGAGATCGATGATCTCGTAGTTGTTGCAGGCCAGGACCACGCCGACGATGTTCTTGCCGATGTCGTGGACGTCGCCCTTCACGGTCGCCATCAGCACCTTGCCGGCGGCCTGGCGCTGGCCGGTACCGCCATTGGCCTTCTTTTCCTCCTCCATGAAGGGTTCGAGATAGGCCACCGCCTGCTTCATCACGCGGGCGGACTTCACGACCTGGGGCAGGAACATCTTGCCCGACCCGAACAGGTCGCCGACCACGTTCATGCCGGCCATCAGCGGACCCTCGATGACGTGGAGCGGGCGCTCGGCCTCTTTGCGCGCCTCCTCGGTGTCGGCGACGATGTACTCGGTGATGCCGTTGACCAGCGCGTGCTCGATGCGCTTCGCGACCGGGGCCTCGCGCCAGGACAGGTCGGCGGTCTTGGCCTGGGCCGAGGCGCCGGTCTTGAACCGCTCGGCGGCCTCCAGCAGGCGCTCGGTGGCATCGTCGCGCCGGTTGAGGACGACGTCCTCGCACAATTCGCGAAGTTCGGCCGGGATCTCGTCGTAGACGGCGAGCTGGCCGGCATTGACGATGCCCATGTCCATGCCGGCCTTGATGCAGTGGAACAGGAACACCGCGTGCATCGCCTCGCGCACCGGCTCGTTGCCGCGGAAGGCAAACGACAGGTTCGAAACGCCGCCCGAGACGTGGGCGTGGGGCAGGGTCTCGCGGATGGTGCGCGTCGCCTCGATGAAGGCGACGCCGTAGGGGTTGTGCTCCTCGATGCCGGTGGCGACGGCGAAGATGTTGGGGTCGAAGATGATGTCTTCCGGCGGGAAGCCGACCTGCTCGGTCAGGATCTTGTAGGCCTTGGTGCAGATCTCGACCTTGCGCTCGTAGGAATCGGCCTGCCCCTGCTCGTCGAAGGCCATCACGACCACCGCCGCGCCGTAGGAGCGGCACACCTTCGCGGTCTCGATGAACTTCTCCTCGCCCTCCTTCATGGAGATCGAGTTCACGATCGGCTTGCCCTGCAGGCATTTCAGGCCGGCCTCGATCACCTCGAACTTCGAGGAATCGACCATCACCGGCACGCGGGCGATGTCGGGCTCGGCGGCCACCAGATTGAGGAACTCGACCATCGCCTTCTGCGAGTCGAGCAGGCCCTCGTCCATGTTGACGTCGATGACCTGGGCGCCGGCCGCGACCTGATCGCGGGCGACGTCGAGAGCGGCGGCGTAATCGCCGTTGGTGATGAGTTTTCTGAATTTCGCCGAGCCCGTGACATTGGTGCGCTCGCCGACGTTCACGAAGGGAATCTCCTTCGTCAGAACGAAAGGTTCGAGGCCCGACAGCCGCATCAGACGCGGGATCTCCGGGATTTTGCGCGGCGTCTTGTCGGCAACGGCTTCCGCGATGGCGCGGATGTGGTCCGGCGTGGTGCCGCAGCAGCCGCCGACCATGTTGACGAGGCCGCTTGCCGCGAACTCGCCGACGAGCTTGCCCATCGCCTCCGGGCTCTCGTCGTAGAGGCCGAATTCGTTGGGCAGGCCGGCATTCGGATAGGCGCAGACGAGCGTGTCGCAGATGCGCGAGAGCTCCGCGATGTGGCCGCGCATTTCCTTCGCGCCGAGCGCGCAGTTCAGACCGAAGGTCAGCGGATCGGAGTGGCGCAGCGAGTTCCAGAACGCGGCCGGCGTCTGGCCCGACAGCGTGCGGCCGGACAGGTCGGTGATGGTGCCCGAGATCTGGATCGGGAGTTTGATGCCGACTTCGGAAAAGACCTGCCACGCGGCGGCGATGGCCGCCTTGGCGTTCAGCGTGTCGAAGATCGTCTCGATCAGGATCAGCTCGGCGCCGCCATCGATCAGGCCGCGCACCTGCTCGACATAGGCCTGCTTCACTCCATCGAAGGTGACGGCGCGGTAGCCGGGATTGTTCACGTCCGGCGAGATCGACAGCGTGCGGTTCGTCGGGCCGATGGCGCCGGCGACGAACCGGCGGCGGCCGTCCCGCTCTTCCGCGAGCTTCGCCGCCTCTCGGGCGAGCCGCGCGCCCTGCGCGTTCAGCTCATGAATGATCGCCTCCATGCCGTAATCGGCCTGGGCGATCGTGGTGCCGGAGAACGTGTTCGTCTCGCAGACATCGGCGCCGGCGAGGAAGTAGTCGAGGTGGATCTGCCGGATCGCGTCGGGCTGCGTCAGGATCAGGAGGTCGTTGTTGCCCTTCTGATCGTGGCCGTGATCCTTGAAGCGCTCACCCCGGAAATCCTCTTCCGTGAACTTGAGGCGCTGGATCACCGTGCCCATCGCCCCGTCGAGGACGAGGATCTTTTCGGAGGCACGCTGGCGCAGCGCGCGCTCGATCTCGGTGCCGTCGACGGGAGGGAAAGCGGTCATTCTTGCTATCTCGCAGTGATCCCAGAAGCCGCGGTGCCGATGACCGGAGGCGGTTTGGGCTCTGTCTGTCGGGTGTGCGATTCGAGGCGACGCCTCGATACCTCGTTTTGGCCTCGTGCCGTCATCGCGGGCGTGGGCGAAGCCATCCAGCCCGCTTGGTTGGCGCAGCCTGTGGCCGGATTGCCTCGGATGGCCTTCGCTTCGCCACGCAGCGCGAGGTGCCTTACGCCGCCTTCGCCGCCGGCTTGGCCGGGGCCTGCGAGCGCAGGCCGAGCAGATGGCAGATCGCGTAGACGAGATCCGAGCGGTTCATCGAGTAGAAGTGGAAATCCTCCACGCCCTCGTCGACGAGGTCGAGCACCTGCTCGGCGGCCACCGCCGCCGCGACGAGGCGGCGGGTCTCGACGTCGTTGTCGAGACCCTCGAACCGGGCGGCGAGCCAGTAGGGCACCGAGGCGCCAGTGCGCCGGGCGAAGTTGGCCGCCTGCTTGAAGTTCTGTACCGGCAGGATGCCCGGGATGATGGGAATGTCGATGCCGGCCGCGCGCACCTTGTCGAGGTAGCGCAGGTAGATCTCGTTATCGAAGAAGAACTGGGTGATCGCCTGATCGGCCCCGGCATCGACCTTGGCCTTCAGCGCGTCGATGTCGGCATCGAGCGAGGCGGCCTCCGGATGCTTTTCCGGATAGGCCGAGACCGAGACCTTGAAGTCGCCGATCCGCTTGATGCCGGCCACGAGGTCGGAGGTCTGGGCGTAGCCGCCGGGATGGGGCCGGTAGCTGTGGCCGACGCCCTCCGCCGGGTCGCCGCGCAGGGCCACGATGTGGCGCACGCCCGCATCCCAGTAGGACTGCACCACCGCGTCGATCTCCTCGCGCGTCGCGTTCACGCAGGTGAGGTGGGCGGCGGGCTTGAGGCTGGTCTCGCGTACCATGCGCGCCACGGTGTTGTGGGTGCGCTCGCGGGTGGATCCGCCCGCGCCGTAGGTCACGGAGACGAATTTCGGCTGCAGCGGCGCGAGGCGCTCGATCGACGACCAGAGGATCTTTTCCATCTCCTCGGTCTTGGGCGGGAAGAACTCGATCGAGACGCGGATCGGGCGGAAGCCGTCGCGGCTGGCGCGGTGCCGGGAAGCGCTGGGCATCTGTCGTCCCCTTCTTGAAGTCATGTCGTCGTGCGGTGCCGCGGCTCAGGCCACGGCGCGTTCGGATTCGGCCGTCCCGAAGCCGGCGGAGGCGTCGTGCGCCAGCCAGAGCGTGACGGTGAGAGGCAGTTCGGTGCCGTCCTCGGGGGCCAGATCGCGGCTCTCGACGTCGGAAAGGCCGGCCTGGACGAGCCAGCCCGCGACCTGATCGGCAGCAAAGCCGAGACGGCGATGAGCCTGGCTCTCGCGCAGTTGTTCCAGATTGTGCGGCGCAAAATCGACGACCAGAAGGCGGCCCCCCGGCGCGACGAGGCGTGCCGCCTCCCGGAGCGCCCGGGCCGGGTCGTCGAGGTAGTGCAGCACTTGGTGCAGCACCACGAGATCGAAGCCGCCGCGGCCGAAGGGCGGCGCGTGCAGGTCGCCCTGGCGCAGATCGACCCGCGACAGGCCGATCCGTTCGAGATTCGCGCGGGCGACCGAGAGCATAGCGTGGCTCGAATCGAGCCCGGTGGCACGGGCCGCGAGCGGCGCCAGCAGGCCGAGCATCTTGCCGGTGCCGGTGCCGAGATCGACCACGTGGCGGATCGGCCGGTCGCCCAGCGCGTCGAGCACCGCCGCCTCGACCGTGGCCTCCGGCACGTGCAGGGAGCGCAGCCCGTCCCATTTGGGAGCGAGCCGGGCGAAGAAGGCCTGGGCGGCCTCGGCGCGCTGGGCCCGGACCGATTCGAGCCGGGCGCGATCCTCCGAGAGCGGCGGGGCAGCGTGGTCGAGCGCCGCGATCAGCGGCTCGACGAAACCGATCGCCGCTTCACGCAGGCGGAAGAAGGCCCAGGCACCCTCGCGATGGCGTTCGATCAGACCGGATTCGACGAGAAGCTTGAGGTGGCGCGAGATGCGCGGCTGCGATTGACCGAGGATGTCGGTGAGGTCGGAGACCGAGAGCTCGCCCTCGGCGAGCAGGGCGAGGATGCGCAGCCGCGACTCTTCTGCCGCCGCCCGCAGCACGGCGAGCGCTTCGGCGAAGGGCACCGGGGCGGGATCGAGACTTTGCCTGGGGCTGCTCTCGCTAGACATAAAGATATCTTTATGTGCGTAGCGAATTTGGCGCAAGAGGGTTTCTCGAGGGCAGATCCACGGGTTCGGCCGGATGCAATCCGCCTCTCTCGTGATTCCGGGGCGCCGCAGGCGAACCCGGAATCCACCCGTGATGGGGTGCCAGGGCATCCTGTCGAGGCCGGGCATTAATTCCGGCTTCCGCCACGCGGCCCCGGAATGACGCTTCTTGTTCGGCCGTCTCCCGTGCAGAGCCTTGAGACAGCCTCGAGCCGCTACTGATAGGCCTTCTTCAGATCGAGCGAGCAGCGCAGGCCGACCTCGGCGTAACCCGTGTCGAGCCACGCCTTCGCCGCGTTGCGGCCCCGGTCGCGCAGGCGCTCGATGACGCGCCAGCGGGCATCGAGACGCGTGGAGGCGGCGTAGTCGTCGAGCTCGTCGGTGCCGTCGATGCGGTGGAGGAAGACCCGCTCCAGGCCCGGAACCTCGTGTCCGCCCTCTTCGATCAGGCCGTGCACGAAGTCGATGGCCCGCAATTCCCGCATCAGATTGGCGTTGAAGGTGATTTCGTTGAGCCGGTTCTGGATGTCCCGGGGCGAGCGCGGCGTCTCGCGGCGCTCGACCGGGTTGATCTGCACCAGCAGGATGTCGCGAGTGCTCGCCCCGTGCAGGGGATAGAGGGCCGGATTGCCGAGATAGCCGCCGTCCCAGTAGGGCACGCCCTCGATCTCGACCGCCTGGAACACGGTGGGAAGGCAGGCCGAGGCCATGAGGTGATCGGCGGTGAGGCGCTCGCGCTCGAACACGGCGAGCTTGCCGGTCCAGACATTGGTGGCGGAGACGAACACGTTGGCGGTCTCGGCCGCGCGCAGGCGGTCGAAATCGACCGTGCGCTCCAGCGCTTCGCGCAGCGGATTGATGTTGAGCGGATTGGCCGTGTAGGGGCCGGGATTGAGCACCTTCAGCCACGCCTCGATGAAGGGATTGCCCTTCCAGACATGGAACAGGCCGTCGATCCAGCTCTGCTGCGCGGGCTTCAGGTCGGCATCCAGGCTCGCCTCGCGCCAGAACTTCGCGAGCGCCGCCCGCGCCCCGTCCGGGCCGCCCGCGAGCCAGCCGTCCACGAGGACGACGGCGTTCATCGCCCCCGCGCTCGCGCCCGTCACCGCCTCGAAGGCGATGCGTCCGTCCTCGATCAGCGCGTCGAGCACGCCCCAGGTGAAGGCGCCGTGCGAGCCGCCGCCCTGGAGGGCAAGGGAGACCGCCTTCTCGGCCCGCGGTCCGGCCAAGCCCCGGAAGCCGCTTCCGACCCGCGTCGTATCCGCGATCGAATCCGTGATCGGTCTGGGCACGGCGGTCGCCGGATTATGGGCGTCGTCGTGCGGCGTCTCAGCTGGATTGGTCTCGGCTGGCTGCCTTTCGGCGGCGGGATCGGAGAGGGGGCTGTCCATCGTGCCTCGCACGGTTGTTGCGCCGCACCCCTAGATGGTGCATTGCGATAAAAAGCTTGTGCGGTTCTTTGCCTCGCGCAGCGCCGATGCCATAGGAGATAACGCGGATGGCTGCGTCGACATCCTTGCATCCGCATGGCACACGCTCGACATCCCGCTCGGGATGCGACATGGAAGCGGCCTTGTATCAAGGCGCGCTGCGCATCCGTTCGCGCGGGCGCGGCGGCAGGTCGCGGATCGCGCCGGATTCGGATAGGATCGTTCCGCGCCTGCGGGACGCCCGAGGCCGGCACGCGCGGACGACAGTTTGACCCGCAGGCACGAT
>Ga0233425_10000784_pt1 | contig 78125 bp, 75 predicted proteins | sample Watercolumn_Towu_2_FD_181712 | JGI IMG/M metagenome (GOLD analysis project Ga0233425, IMG submission 181712) | Freshwater microbial communities from Lake Towuti, South Sulawesi, Indonesia - Watercolumn_Towuti2014_140_MG | ecosystem: Environmental > Aquatic > Freshwater > Lake | place...
TGCCTAGCCACCGCCCTTCCGCGCCTCTTTCAGCCACCGCGCGACCGTCTCCTCCGGCAGCTTGGCGATGTCGCGCGCCAGCAGATTCGCCAGTTCCGTTCGCCGGGCGTCGAGCCCGGCGGTGTCCACCACCACGCGGGGATGCGACAGGTCGGCGAGGCGCTGCAATTCCTCCGCGTCGTCCCAGATGATGTTGAAGTAGGCGCACACCTTGCGCACGAAATAGCGGTTGGGCCGGCCGCGCTGGCCGTGCTCGAGCGCCGAGAGATAGGCTGCGGTGACGCCGAGCGTCTTGGCCATGTCCTTGAGCCGCACCCGGCGCTCGGCGCGCATCGCGCGCAGCTTTTCGCCGAACGGCGTCACGGCGCGCGCCGGCGCCTGAGATAGACGTAGAGCGCCCCCGCCCCGCCGTGGCGCGGCTGCGCGGGCGCGAAGGCCAGGATCAGCGCGCGCAACGGCGCCTCGTTGAGCCAGCGCGGCACCTCGGATTGCAGCACGCCGCGCTCCCCCGGCCGGTCGCCGAGTCCCTTGGCCCCGCCCTTGCCCGTCACCACCAGCACGCAGCGCCGGCCCTGCTCGGCGGCGCGCGCCAGGAACCGGCCGAGCGCGCCGTGCGCCCGCGCCCGGTCCATGCCGTGCAGGTCGAGCTTGCCCTGAATCGGCAGATGGCCGCGTTTGAGCTTGTCGTGCGTGGATTTGTCGAAGCCCGGGGCCGTCCCCGGCCGCAGCTCCGCCGCCGGTCTCGCGGAAGGCGGCGCGGGGCGGGGCGCGGCACGGGGCGCCCGCGCGTTCCCTGGCGGCGCGGCGGGCGGAAACACGGGCGTCGCAACCGGCGCGCGGCGCTTCAGCGGCACGGCCGATTCCTGGACGCGCTTCCACAACAGCGCGTCGCCCGACAAAGGCTTCGGCCTATCGCCGCCCGCTTTCGCTCCCATCGTCCACCAGCACGATGTGCAGCCGCCGCGGGCCGTGCGCGCCGAGCTGCAAGGTCTGCTCGATGTCGCCGCTGCGCGACGGGCCGGTGATGAGGTTGACGGTGCGCGGCAGCGCGCCTTGGGCCTGCCTGAGCCTGGCCCAGGCGTTCTCGTAGCTGCCCAGAACCGCGCCCGCCTTCACCACCACGATGTGCGTTTCCGGCAGGAAGTTGAGCGTGGACGGCGAGTCCGGCCCCGAGCGCAGCATCAACGTGCCGGTTTCGGCGATGGCGGCGAACGCGCCGCCAAGCCCCACCTCGTCCGATGGATCGGGCTTGCCGCGGGCGATTTGCAGCATGGGCGCGGCGCCCCAGGGAATGGCATCGAGCTGGGGGTCCGGAGCCATGCGCAGCCGCGGCGCCAGGTTCTGGCCCTTGAGGTAATCCGCGACGGCCGCCGGCACCTCGTTCTCGCCATGCACGCGCTTGACCGTGGCCAGCGAGAACTCCGCCATCCTGACGAACGCTTCGATGGCCTCGCGGCCCCGCACCTGGCCGCGCCGCGGCACCAAATTGGGCTTGTGTCCCTTGAGGCGCGTTTCGAGAGATGCCCGGATCGCGGCGTCGAGCGGCCCCTTGCGTCCGAGCGCCCGCCGCACGTCGGCCAGCATCTGCTCCCGCGCGCTCATCGCCCGCGCTCCGCCCACAAGGCATGGAAGGTCTTGCCCTCGGGCGCGGGCAGGTCGCGAAACTCGGTCCAGCCCGAGGCCAACGGCAGATTGGCGAGGTTGCCGTGGCGCCGGCCCAAAGCGCCCAGGATAGCCGCAGCCCAGCGCGTCATCGCCCGGTAGAGAAGCGGTCTTCGCGCCGCGAACGCCCAGGCCTTCAAGCCCCAGCGCGCGAGGACCGGCGACAGCTTGGCCTCGTGCTCGCGCTCGCGCCAATGCCGCATCATCTTGGGCAGCGGGATTTTCATCGGGCACACGCTCTCGCACTTGCCGCAGAACGTGGAGGCGTTGGGCAACGCGCCCGCCTGGTCCACGCCGATCAGGCTCGGCGTCAGCACCGAGCCCATCGGCCCGGGATAGACCCAGCCATAGGCGTGCCCGCCCACGGCGTTGTACACCGGGCAGTGGTTCAGGCACGCCGAGCAGCGGATGCAGCGCAGCATGTCCTGGAACTCGGTGCCGAGCATCGCGGTGCGGCCGTTGTCGAGGATCACCACGTGGTACTGCGCCGGCCCGTCGAGGTCGCCCGCGCGGCGCGGTCCGGTCGAGACCGTGGTGTAGACCGAATACTCCTGCCCGGTGGCGGAGCGCGCGAGCAGGCGCAGAATAGTGGACGCGTCCTCCAGCGTCGGCACCAGCTTCTCGGGCGTGGCGAGAACGATGTGGATCTTCGGCAGGAGCTGCGTCAGGTCGCCGTTGCCCTCGTTGGTGACGATGATCGACGAGCCGGTTTCCGCCACCAGGAAGTTGGCGCCGGTGATGCCGACGTCGGCCCTAAGAAACTTGTCGCGCAGGATGCCGCGCGCCTCCTCGAGCATCTCGCGCGGCTCGGTGAGAAGCCGGGTCTTGCCGTAGGCGGCGTGCTTGGCGAGGAACGTCTCGGCCACCTGCTCCTTGGTGACGTGAATCGCCGGCGCGATGATATGGCTGGGCGGCTCGCTGCGCAGCTGGATGATGTACTCCCCGAGGTCGGTCTCCACAGGCTGGATGCCGTTCTCCTCGAGGAACGGATTGAGCGCGATCTCCTCGCCGATCATGGTCTTGCCGCGCGTGACCGTGCGCGCGCCCACGGAGCGGCACAGCGCCAGGACCGCCCGGCGCGCCTCATCGGGCGTCCGGCACCAATGCACCTGCCCGCCGCTTTCCAGCACCTTCGCCTCGTAGGCCTCGAGGTAGAAGTCGAGATGCGCGAGGGTGTGGTTCTTGATCTCGCGCGCCTGGTCGCGCAACGCCTCGAATTCGGGCAGGCGCGCCACGGCCTCGAGCCGCTTCTCGCGGAAGCCGAGATAGCCCATCGCGCGCTGCAAAGTCCGGTCGCGCAGGGCCGCGCCGGCGTTCGCCTTGAAGCTGCGGCTCATGGGGTTCTGGGCGAAGCTCACGGCGCTAAACCTTCGCCTTGCCGATCGGCGGCAGGTCGCGCGCCATGTCGGCCAGCACCTCGGCGACGTGGCGCAGGTCGAGCGCCGCGCCCTCGCGCGTGGCCTTGCCCGCCATGTTCAAGAGGCAGCCGAGGTCGCCCGCGAGCAGCGTGCCGGCGCCGGTCTTGGCCGCGTCGGCGATCTTGTCCGCGACCATGCGGTTCGAGATTTCCGGGTATTTGACGCAGAACGCGCCGCCGAAGCCGCAGCAGGCCTCGGCGCCCGGCAGCTCCTTAAGCGTCAGGCCCTGGACGGTCTTGAGCAGCGCGCGCGGCTGGCCCTTGACGCCGAGCTCGCGCAGGCCCGAGCACGAGTCGTGGTAGGTCACCGCGCCGTCGAACCGCGCCGGCACCGACGCGACCTTCATCACGTCGACCAGGAACGAAACCAGCTCGTAGGTGCGCTTGGCGAGGTCGCGGGCGCGCGGCTCCGTCTCCGCATCGCCCGCGAACAGCAGGGGGTAATGCTCGCGGATCATCCCCGCGCACGAGCCCGACGGCGCCACGATGTAGTCGTAGCCCCGGAACGCGTCGATGATATCGCGCGCGACCGCCCTGGCGTCGGCGCGGTCGCCCGAATTGTACGCGGGCTGGCCGCAGCAGACCTGCGCCGCCGGCGCTTCGACGGTGCAGCCCGCCTGCTCCAGCAGCTTCACCGCGGCGAAGCCGACCGAGGGCCGGAACAGGTCGACCAGGCAGGTGACGAACAGGCCGACGCGCGGCTTGGCGGTGGTCTTGGGCTCGGGCATCCGGCGTTCTCTCCCCGCGCCGAACATGGCGGGGCGGAAAGGCCAAGGCAAGGCCCCGGTCGGATCAGTCTGCAGCGGCCTTGGGCAGCAGCAAATAATACGCGCCCTGGCTTTGCATCCGGCCGGCCTGTGCCAAGGCCGCCTCGCCCGCGCCGAAAAACACGTCGCCGCGCACCGGCCCCAGGATCGCACCGCCCGCGTCCTGCGCCACCATCAGCCGGCGTAAGGGCCTGCCGTCGGGGTCGGCGGTATCCAGCCACAGCGGCACGCCCAGCGGCACGAAGCGGCGGTCGACCGCGAGGCTGCGCCCCGGCGTCAGCGCCACGCCCTCAGCGCCCAGCGGTCCCTCGCCGTCCAGCTCGCGGAAGAACACGTAGCGCGGGTTCCGTCGCATCAGCTCCGCCGCCTCGCCGGGGTTGGCGCGCAGCCAGTCGCGGATCGCCTGCATCGACATCCGCTCGCGCGGTACCTTGCCGCCCTCGATCAGAAGCCGCCCGATCGGCACGAAGCCGCGGCCGTTGTGCCCGGCGAAGCCCACGCGCACCGCGCCGCCGCCGGGCAGCAGCACGCGGCCCGAGCCCTGCACCTGGAGGAAGAACGCATCGACCGCGTCGTCCAGCCACAGGATCTCCAGGCCCTTGCCCTGGAGGTGCGCGGTCTCGATCTCGGCGCGGTCGGGATAGGGCCGCAGGCGCCCCCGCTCCACGCGGCCGGCGATGCTGCGCCCTTTCAGGTCGGGCGCGAACTGTCCCAGGTCGATCTGCACCAGGTCGGCCGGCACGCCGTAAAGCGGGACGGTGAACCGGCCGCCGCGCGCGCGCGCGCCCCTGAGCTCGGGCTCGTAATAGCCGGTGAACAGCCCCAGCGCGCCGTCGTTGTCCGACGCGCGGTAGGGCCGGAAGCTGCGCTCGAAGAAGCCGCGCGCGGCCGCCGCGTCGCCGCCCGCGGGCAGTGCCTCGCAGATCGCGCGCCAGTCCGCGACGGTTCCCGCGGCCTTGAGGTCGGGATCGCGCGGCCGGTCGGGCGGCAAGCCTTCGAGCTTGGCGCAGGAGCGCGCTAGGGCGGGCAGCGCCTGGCCCAGGTCGTCGTCGCCCCAGCCCGGAAGGTCCGCGAACGCAACCGGCGCGAGGATCAGCCGCTCCGCCGGCTTCTCCCGGGGCAGCGCCGGCGCGACGGCCGCCGTCTCGGCGGGGAACCAGTACCGCCCGGCGAGGAACCCCAGGCCGCCGCCCAGGACCAGCGCGGCAGCCGGCACGGCCGCCCACAGCGCGGCCCTGTGCAGACCGGATTTCGCCTTGGTGTCGCTAATGCGCCGTGCCCGTCGCCACCAGCGCCCAGTTGGGGTCCTGCGCGCGGGTGTTGCGGGCGAAGGTCCACAGGTCCACGACTTCGGCCGCGGCGGTCGATTGGCCGGGCAGCGGCTCGCCCTTTTCGTCGCGCAGGATGTTGATCTGGTCGCTGACGAACTTCACCGTCACGCTGGCGGCGCGGCCTTCGAGCCGCGCCTCGACGATATCGGCCGAGCGGACGCGCAGCACGGTGTTGTCGAGCTTCTGGTTCGCGCGCTCGCGCGCCTCGATATCGCGCGTGAAATTCTCGAACACCTCGTCGCTGAGCAGCGGCCGCAGCGCGTTGCGGTCGCCGGCGGCGAAGGCGCCGATGATCACCTCGAACGCCGCGCGCGCGCCGCCGAGGAACGCCTGCGGGTCGAAGCGCGGATCGGCGCCGCGGATCTGGTTCAGCCCCTGCGCCACGGGATCGCCCGCCGGCTCGCCGGCGCGCTCGGGCAGCGCGATCACGTTGTCCGGGGCGCGGCTCGGCGCGGGCCGTTGCGGCGCCGGCGCGAACGGATCGGGGCGCCGCCGCTCGCTGCCGGTGCGCTTGCCCAGCACGCTGCGCAGCCGCAGCACCAGGAACAGCGCCACCATGGCGAAGAAGACGATGTCGAGGAACTGGAACTCGCTCATGCTCCGCGCTTTTCCGCCGGGACAAGCAGCGCCTGCGTCCCGGTCCCGGATGGACTGGCCCGGGCCCGGCGTCCACGCCGGGCGGCGGGGTTGCTCAACTCGTCCCCGCGGTGGTTTGATCGCCTGGCGTCGGGAGGCGCGGAAACGGCGCGGCGCGCCGCCCGAGGGACCGCCATCGGCGTCCCTTTCTAAATAGAGCCGCCCCCGGGAAAGAGCAAGCTTGGCCCTGCTGCTGGCCCTCGTTTTCGTTGTGTTCGCGGAAATCGCCGCCTACGTGGCCGTGGGGCGGGCGATCGGCGTCCTGGCGACGCTGGCGTTGACCGCGGCGGCGATGGCGGCCGGCGTATGGCTGGTGCGCCGTCTCGGCGTGGGCGCGCTGCGCCGCGCCGAGGCCAGCATGGCGCGTGGCGAAAGCCCGGCCGGGGACGTGTTCGACGCGGCGTGCGTGGCGCTCGCCGGCGTGCTGCTGGTCGTCCCCGGCTTCCTCACCGACCTCGCGGCCGTGCTGTTCCTGATCCGGCCCCTGCGCCGGTGGGCCGGGGCGGCGCTGTGGCGGCGCCTGCAGGCTTCGCCCGACGCGCGCGTATGGACCCATGCCGACGGCGCCACGGTGGTCGAGGGCGAGTACGTGGAGATCGTCGAACGCCGGCGCCTATCGCCCAGCGCACCGCCCGGGGACGAACCGAAGCGGCCTTCCGCCGGTTGAGCCGGGGGGCGATCCGTGATAGCCCAAGCGCGGCCCGGCCAAGGGCCGCCCGCCCAGGAACGGCAACAGCGGACAGTCCCATGAGCGAACCGACCCCCGCCGGCAACGGCGCCCAGGCCGCCGCCGCCGCGGCGCAGATGCCGCTGCTGGTCAACGCGCAGTACATCAAGGACCTGTCGTTCGAGCTGCCGAACGCGCCCGACATCCTGCGCCGGCTGAACCAGCAGCCGCAGATCCAGGTGAACGTGAACGTCCAGGCGCGCCACCTCGGCGGCGACGCCTACGAGGTTTCGCTGTCGCTGAGCGCCGACGCCAAGCTGGGCGAGGAGGCGTTGTTCATCGTAGAGCTGGTTTATGCCGGCGTGTTCACCGCGCAGGGCGTGGGCGAGGAAGCGTTGCGGCCGCTGCTGCTGATCGAGGCGCCGCGGCTTCTGTTCCCGTTCGCGCGCGCGGTGATCTCGTCGTTGACGCGCGAGGGCGGCCTGCCGCCGATGTTGATCCAGCCGATCGACTTCGCCGACCTCTACCGCCGCCAGTCGCAGGAAGGCCAGAAGTCCGCCGCCGTGTGAGCGGGCCGGCCTATTTGCGCCAGATCGCGTCGCCCAGGGCCGCGACGAACGCCTCGTGCGCCGCCAGTTCCTCGGGGCTCGGCGCATGCGCGCGCGGGAGCCGCGCGGCGCGGCGCGGCGCGGGCCCGGCGGCCGCGGCGGCGCCGGCCATGACCGCCGCCGCGGCAAGCTCCAGGCCTGGCTGCCGGCCGCCGATCAACTCGATATAGACCTGGGCGAGCAGTTCGGCATCGAGCAGCGCGCCGTGCTTTTCCCGGTGGGTGCTGTCGATCTCGAAGCGCTTGCACAGCGCGTCGAGGCTCGCGGGCGCGCCGGGAAACCGCCGCCGCGCCAGCACGAGGGTGTCGACGACGCGGGTGAAGGACAGCGCCGCGCGGCCCGCCAGGTCCAGCTCCGCGTTCAGGAACTTGAGGTCGAATTCGGCGTTGTGGATCACCAGGGGGTCGCCCGCGATGAATTCGAGGAACCCGGCCGCGATCGAACCGAACACCGGCTTGTCGGCCAGGAACTCCGCGCTGAGGCCGTGGACCGCGAAGGCGTCGCCCGGCATGTCGCGCTGCGGGTTCAGGTAGGTCTGGAACGACCGGCCCGTAGGCAGGTGGTTCACCAGCTCGACGCAGGCGAGCTCCACCACGCGGTGCCCGGCGGCGGGATCGAGGCCCGTGGTTTCCGTGTCGACGACCAGCTCGCGCATCCCTATACCCCGTCCCGTTGACCGTCCCACGCCGCGGCGGGCCGCCAGCGCCGCCCGCGGCGCGTTTTCAACGCCGCCACGATCCCCACCAATTGGCCGAGCGTGCCGCGTTTCGTCAACCCCGTCCGCACCACGAAATCGGCGCGCCGGCGCTTGACCGCGTCCGGCGTCTGGCGCGCGAGCACGCCCGCGAGCTTCTCGCCGGTCATGCCCGCGCGCGCCAGCACGCGCGAACGCTGGATCGCGGCCGGCGCGCTGACCACGGCGACCGCGTCGCAACGCCCTTCGCCGCCGGTTTCGTACAAGAGCGGGATGTTGAGCGCGGCGACCCGGACGCGCCGGCGCGCGCAGGCCGCCAGGAACCGCGCCTCCTCGCGCCGCACCAGGGGATGCAGGATCGCCTCCAGACGCTCGAGCGCGGCCGGGTCGGCGAACACGATCGCGCCGAGCCTGCGGCGGTCCACCGTCCCGCCGCCCACGGCCGAGGGAAAGGCGCGCGCCACCGCCGCCGCCGCCCGGCCGGGCGGCGCCAGCAGCCGGTGCACCGCGGCGTCGGCGTCGTGCACCGGCACGCCCAGGCGCTGGAGCATCGCCGCAGCGGTGCTCTTGCCCATGCCGATCGAGCCGGTGAGGCCCAGGATCACCATCGTCGCGTCACCGCGACCGCCGCGCTCATGTCCGCGCCGCGCCTTGCCCGCGCAGGAAATCGAGCAGCGGCAGCAGCGGCAGGCCGAGGATGCCGAAGAAATCGCCCTCGATCCGGGCGAACAGCTGCACGCCGCGTCCCTCCAGCCGGTAGGGCCCGGTCCAGTGCGGCGCCTCGCCCTCGGCCGCGAGATAGGCTTCGAGAAACTCGTCGCTGAAGTCGCGCATCCACAAGCGCGCCTGCTCGACGTGGTGCCACAGGCGCGCGCCGTCGCGCGCCACGCAGACGGCGCTGACCAGCTCGTGGCGCTTGCCGCGCAGGGCGCGAAGCAGCCGCCGCGCGTCCGCCAGATCGGCCGGCTTGTCGTACCAGGCGTCCGCGCAGACCAGAATCTGGTCGGCGCCGATCACCAGCGCGCCCGCATGGCGGCGGGAAACGCGCAGCGCCTTCAGCTCCGCCAGCGTTTCGGCCGCCTCGGCCGCGCCGGCGGCCTGCGCACGCAGCGCCGCCTTCGCCTCGCCCTCGTCGATTCCCGCGGGCTCCACGCGCGCCCCAATTCCGGCGTTGCCGAGCAACGCGGCGCGCGCCGGGCTGGCCGAGGCGAGCCACAGCTCGGGCGCCGCCGGCGGCGACGCCCGGCTCATGCCTTGTCGCCGTTCTGCTGCATCAGTTGCAGGATCGCGGCGGCGGTTTCCTCGATCGAGCGGCGCGTGACATCGATCACGGGCCAGCCCTGCCGCGCGTAGAGACGGCGCGCCGCCGCCACCTCCTCTTTGACCACTTCAAGATCGGTGTAGTCGGTCTCCTCGTCCTGGTTCAGCATCCGCACGCGGTTGCGGCGCACCTGCACCAGGCGCGCGGGGTCCTTGGTTAGACCGATGATCACCGGGCCTTTCAGCGCCAGCAGCTCGGGCGGCGGCGGACTGGTCGGCACCAGGGGCACGTTCGCGGCCTTGATACCGCGGTTGGCGAGATACTGGCAGGTCGGCGTCTTGGAGGTGCGCGAGACGCCGACCAGCACGACATGGGCCTGATTCAGCGTATCGAGCATCTGCCCGTCGTCGTGGGCGATGGCGAAGTGCATGGCGTCGATGCGGTCGAAGTATTCGGCGTCCATCAGGTGCTGGCGGCCCGGCTGGTCGCGCGCCTGCAGGCCGAGATAGCCGCTCAGGCCCATGAACACGGGCTCGAGCACCGAGATGCACGGCACCTGAAGCTTGCGGCAGGCCTCGTGCAGGTTCCGGCGGAAGCCGGCGTTGACCAGCGTGTAGAGCACGACGCCGGGGTGCGCCGCGATCGCCGCGAGCACCCGTTCCATCTGCCCCTGGGTACGGGTCATCGGCCAGACGTGCTCGACCGGCGTAATGCCTTCGAACTGGGACAGGCAGGCGCGCGCGACGCTGTGCAGCGTCTCGCCGGTGGCGTCCGACACCAGATGGAGGTGAAACGACTTCATGAGTGGCAGGGCCGGGCGGTGAACATGCCTGTGGGAAAACGCAGGGCGACGCGGTGCCTATATTCTGCCCCCGGTCCGGACCGCGCAACTGCCCGGAGACTCCCGCGCCGGTCCCCCGGGGTGCCAGACCATGCACCATTCGCCGACCGTCCTGCGCGGGCCGTTACCCCTTCGACTCACGCGATTCTTATCCCTGCTTTTCCATCGCGGAACGCGATGCTTTCCGCCGTCAACCCCCGGTCCGCTCCACAACCGACAGCCTGTCCACCCAACTATCCCGAGGGAATGAGAACGCGCCCGCCGCCGCGAATCCCCCCGTTCCACAGGCCCAACAGACTCCTACTTCATCCCTTTTCTTAGAAAGAATGTTAAGAGAGAAAGGATGAATCACGGAAACCGGCCCAGGCCCGCAGCCGAAGCCCAGCCAGCGGCCAAGCCGTTGCTCGCGGCGCTGGCGGGCAAGCCCGTGACACCGCCGCCGATCTGGCTGATGCGCCAAGCCGGACGCTACCTGCCGGAATACCGGGAACTGCGCGCGCGCGCGGGCAGCTTTCTCGACCTGTGCTTTTCGCCGGACCTCGCCGCCGAGGCAACGCTGCAGCCGGTGCGGCGGTATGGCCTCGATGCCGCGATCCTGTTTTCTGACATTCTCGTAGTGCCACACGCGCTGGGGCGGCGCGTCGATTTCGTCGAAGGCGAAGGGCCGTCGCTCGATCCGCTGAAGCCGCCGGACATCGGCCGGCTGGAAGGTGGCGCACTGCGCAAGCGGCTGACGCCGGTATTCGAGGCGGTCCGAAGCATCCGCGCCGACCTGCCGCGCGCTTGCGCCCTGATCGGGTTCGCCGGCGCGCCATGGACCGTTGCGACCTACATGATCGAGGGCGGGCCGAGCCAAGATTTCGCCGCGGCCAAGCGGTTCGCGTTCGCCGATCCGGCGGGCTTCGCGGAGCTGATCGACGTTCTAGTCGGCACGACCGCAGAGTACCTGATCGGGCAGATCGAAGCCGGCGCCGAGGCCGTTCAGCTGTTCGACAGTTGGGCCGGGGTGCTCGCCGAGCCGGAGTTCCGCCGCTGGGCGATCGAGCCTGTGCGCGACATCGTTGCCCGGGTCAAGCACGCGCACCCGCGCGTGCCGATCATCGGCTTTCCGCGCGGCGCCGGGATGCTGTATGCGGACTATGCACGCGACGCCGGCGTGGACGCGGTCGGGCTCGACACGAGCGTGCCGCTGGCGCTGGCCCAGGCGTTGCAGGCGCGGTTGCCGGTGCAAGGAAACCTGGATCCGCAGCTTCTCGTGGTGGGCGGCGCGGCGATGCGGAGCGGCGCGCGGGCGATCGTCGAGGCGCTGGGCGGCGGGCCGTTCGTGTTCAACCTCGGCCACGGCATCGTGCCAGAGACGCCGCCCGAGAACGTCGCCGAGCTGGTGTGGATCGTGCGCGAGGGCCGCGCGGCATGACGGGCGCGGGGGCGCGCGTCGCCGTGGTTCTGATGAACCTGGGCGGGCCGGATTCGCCCGCGGCGGTGCGGCCGTTCCTGTTCAATCTGTTCAACGATCCCGCGATCCTGGAGCTGCCGCAGCCTCTGCGGTGGCTGCTGGCGCAGGCGATTTCGCGCCGGCGCGCGCCGTTCGCGCGCCGCAACTACGCGCGCATCGGCGGTGCGTCGCCGCTGCTCGCCAACACCGAGGCCCAGGCGCGGGCCCTGCGGGACGCGCTCGGCGGCCTCGGCGAAGTCGGGGTGTTCGTGGCGATGAACTATTGGCGCCCCTCCAGCGCCGACGCCGCGCGGGCGGTCAAGGCGTTCGGCCCCGCCGAGATCGTCCTGCTGCCGCTCTACCCGCAATTCTCGGGCACGACGGCCGGATCGTCCCTAGCGCGCTGGCGTCGAGCGGCCGCCGCCGCCGGGATTTCGGCGCCGACGCGCGCGGTGTGCTGCTATCCCGACGAGCCGGGTTTCGTCGCCGCCGCGGCGCAGGCGATCGACGCGGCGCTGCGCCGGGCCAGGGAAGCGGGGACGCCGCGCCTGCTGCTGTCGGCGCACGGGCTGCCGCAAAAGACGATCGGCCGCGGCGATCCTTATCAGAGCCAGGTCGAGCGCAGCGCCGCCGCGATCGTGGATGCGCTGAAGCGCCGCGACTCGACCTGGGCTGGGCTGGAGCACACCGTGTGCTACCAAAGCCGCGTCGGCCCGCTGGAGTGGCTGCGGCCCTACGCCGAGGACGAGATCCGCCGCGCGGCGCGCGCCAAGCGCGCGATCGTGGTGTTTCCCGTCGCCTTCGTGTCGGAGCACAGCGAGACGCTGGTGGAGCTCGACATGGACTACCGCGCGATCGCGGAAGCCGAAGGCGCGCCGGCCTATCTGCGCGTGCCGGCGGTGGGCGCCGACCCGGCGTTCATCGAAGGCCTGGCGGGGCTGGTGCGCGCGGCGCTCGGCCGGCCCGCGGGCACGGCGTCGCTGACGGGCGCGCGGATATGCCCGAAGGGCTTCGCGCGGTGCGCGATGCGGGAGCAGCCGGCATGACCGCGTGGGTCGCGGCCTGGTACCCCTGGATCAAGGCGCTGCACGTCGTCGCGGTGATGGCGTGGATGGCGGGGATGCTGTACCTGCCCCGTCTGTTCGTGTACCACGCCGCGGCCAGGCCGGGCTCGGAGCTGTCCGAGACGCTCAAGGTGATGGAGCGCCGGCTCTTGCGCGCCATCATCAACCCCGCGATGATCGCGGCGTTCGCGCTTGGCGGACTGCTGCTGTTCGTGCAGGACTGGAGCCGCTTCTGGCTGTGGGCGAAGCTGGCGCTGGTCGTCGCCATGGCGGCGCTGCACGGGCTGTTCGCGCGCTGGCGGCGGGACTTCGCGGCCGACCGCAACGCCCGGCCGGCGCGGTTCTACCGCATCGCCAACGAGATACCGACGGTTCTGTTGATCGCGATCGTGCTTCTGGCCGTAATCAAGCCGTTTTGAAGGATTTTCCGCCAAACCGCTTGACGGCGGGGGCGCGATACCCCATGTTGGGCGGGTCCGGCGGTCCCGCCGGGCGTCCTCTTCAAGCCATGACCGCGCGCTTCCGTCCCCACAGGGCCGGAACCGTGTTTCAAAGCCAGGCGCGGCGGCGATTCCATCCCCCTGACCCAACAGCGTTCCGGCGCCCCATGAACCTCAAGGAACTCAAGACCAAGACCCCCGCGGAGCTTCTCGCCTTCGCCGAGGAGCTGCAGATCGAGAACGCGAGTACGCTGCGCAAGCAGGACATGATGTTCGCGATCCTGAAGCAGCTCGCCGACAACGACCAGGCGATCTACGGCGACGGCGTGCTGGAGATCCTGTCGGACGGGTTCGGCTTCCTGCGCTCGCCCGAGGCCAACTACCTGCCCGGGCCGGACGACATCTACGTCTCGCCGAGCCAGGTGCGGCGCTTCGGGCTGAGGACCGGCGACACCGTCGAGGGCCAGATCCGCTCGCCCAAGGACGGCGAGCGCTACTTCGCGCTGCTCAAGGTCAACACCATCAACTTCGAGCCGCCCGACAACGTGCGGCATCGCATCAACTTCGACAACCTGACGCCGCTCTACCCCGAGGAGATGCTGCGCCTCGAGCTCGAGCCCGGCGTCGCCGGCCCGCCGCAGTACCGCGGCAAGAAGGCGGCGCACGCCGAGATGCCGGTGCTGCAGGAGCGCCCGGCCAAGGGCAAAGGCAAGGCCAACGGCGACGGCGAGACCCTGAGCCTGCCCGGCAAGCCATCGACCAAGGGCACGTCGGACATCCGCCACGACCTGTCCACGCGGGTCATCGACCTGATCGCGCCCCAGGGCAAGGGCCAGCGCGGCCTGATCGTGGCGCCCCCGCGCACCGGCAAGACCGTGCTGCTGCAGAACATGGCGCACGCCATCGCGGTCAACCACCCCGAGGTGTTCCTGATCGTGCTCCTGATCGACGAGCGGCCGGAGGAAGTCACCGACATGGCGCGCTCGGTCAAGGGCGAGGTCATCAGCTCGACCTTCGACGAGCCGGCCTCGCGCCATGTGCAGGTGGCCGAGATGGTGATCGAGAAGGCCAAGCGCCTGGTCGAGCATCGCCGCGACGTGGTGATCCTGCTCGATTCGATCACGCGCCTGGCGCGCGCCTACAACACCGTGGTGCCGAGCTCGGGCAAGGTCTTGACCGGCGGCGTGGACGCCAACGCGCTGCAGCGCCCCAAACGGTTCTTCGGCGCCGCGCGCAACATCGAGGAAGGCGGCAGCCTGACCATCATCGCCACGGCGCTGATCGACACCGGCAGCCGCATGGACGAGGTGATCTTCGAGGAGTTCAAGGGCACCGGCAACTCCGAGATCATCCTCGACCGCAAGCTCAGCGACAAGCGCACCTTCCCCGCGATCGACATCACCAAGTCGGGCACGCGCAAGGAAGAGCTGCTGGTCGAGAAGGGCGTGCTGTCGAAGATGTGGGTGCTCCGGCGCATCCTGATGCCGATGGGCACCGTGGACGCGATGGAGTTCCTGCTGGACAAGCTGAAGCACAGCAAGACCAACGCCGACTTCTTCCAGGCGATGAACCAGTAGCGATAAGCCGCAAGTTCCAAGCTGAAAACTTACGGCTTGTCGCCTACAGCTGCTTTCCCTACGGCAGCAATACCGTCGACCCCGTGGTCTTGCGCGCCTCGAGGTCACGGTGCGCCTGCGCGGCTTCCGCCAGGGGATAGGTCTGGTTGATCGAGATTTTCACCTTCTTCGACTTCACCACCGCGAACAGGTCCCTGGCCGCCTGCACCAGGTCTTCGCGCTTGGCGGTGTAGGTCATCAGCGTCGGCCGGGTGACATAGAGCGAGCCCTTGGGCCCGAGGATGCCGAGGTTGACCGGCGGCACCGGCCCCGACGCGTTGCCGTAGCTCACCATCAGGCCGAACGGGGCGAGGCAGTCGAGCGAGTCCATGAACGTGTCCTTGCCGACGCCGTCGTAGACCACCGGCACGCCCGCGCCCTTGGTCAGCTCCCTCACCTTGTCCGAGAACTTGCCCTGGCCGAGGACGATCACGTCGCGGCAGCCCACCTTCTTCGCTGTCGCTACCTTGGCCTCGCTGCCGACCGTGCCGATCACCCGCGCGCCCAGGCTCTTGCACCACTGCGCCAGGATCTGTCCCACGCCGCCGGCGGCGGCGTGCACCAGCACCGCGTCGCCCTTCTTCACGCGGTAGGTGCGCTTGCACAGGTACCACGCGGTCATGCCCTTGAGCATGATCGCGGCGGCGGTGCGGTCGTCCACGCCGGCCGGCACCTTGACTGCGCGGTCCGCGGGCCGGAGGCAACGCTCGGTGTAGGAGCCGATCGGCGCGGCGTAGGCAACGTGGTCGCCCGGCTTGAACTCCTTCACCTTGGGCCCGACCGCCTCGACCACCCCCGCCCCTTCCATGCCCAGCGTGAACGGCAGCGGCATGGGATAGAGCCCGGAGCGGTGGTAGGTGTCGATGTAGTTGAGGCCGACGGCGGTGCTGCGCACCAGGATCTGCCCCGGCCCCGGCGGCGCCAGCTCGACGTCCTCCCAGCGCATCACCTCGGGCCCGCCGGTTTCGTGGATGCGGATTGCCTTGACCATGATGTTGCAGCTCCCGTTTTCCGTTTCGATCGTCGCTTGCGGCGCTAGGCCAGGTTCTTCTTCAGGAACTCGGCCGTGCGCTGGTTGGCGAGCGCCGCCGCCTGGGCGTTCCAGTGCTGGCCGCCGATGCGCGCGAAGGCGTGGTCCACGCCCGGGTAGGAGTGGATCGCCACGTGCCTGTTGGCCTTCAAGCCTTCCTTGATCTTCTTTTGCGCCTCGGGCGGCACGAACTGGTCTTTCTCCGCGATGTGCATCAGAAGCGGCTTGGCGATTTTCGCGGCCTCGTCCAGCATGCCTTCGATGCCCACGCCGTAGTACGCGACGTTGCAGTCCGCCGCGGAGCGCGTGGCCATCAGGTAGGCGAGCTTGCCGCCGAGACAGAAGCCCATGGTGCCGGCCTTGCCGGTGCAGCCCGGGGTCTTGCGCAGCGCGTCCAGGCTCGCCTTCAGGTCGTCGATGCCCTTGTCGAGGTCGAAGCCGTTGAACAGCGCGAACGCGCGCTTCCATTCCGCGTCGGTCTTGTCGGTGATCTGGATGCCCGGCTCCTGGCGCCAGAACAGGTCGGGGCACAGCGCCACGTAGCCCTGCTTAGCCATCGCGTCGGCGATCTCGCGCATCACCGCGTTGACCCCGAAAATCTCCTGGATCACCAGCACGCCCGGCCCGCGCCCCGAGGCGGGCTTGGCAAGATAGCCGGTGAAGCTGCCGCCGTCGCGCGCGGCGATCTTGACATCGGGCATGGCGTATTCCCCCGTTGCAGGCTGTGATTTTTTAGGGTGATTGGGCGAAAGGTTAGCGCGGTGCGGCGGTCCTGTCACGACGGCGGCGCGAGCAGGGAAAGCTGGTCCGACAGCGGCACCGCGCGCTCGTGGCGCAACAGCCACGCTTTGGTCGCGACGCCGCGGCCGCCGGAATAGCCGACGAAGCGTCCGCCGGCGCCCACGACGCGGTGGCACGGCACCACGATGGCGACGGGGTTGCCGCCGCAGGCCGCGCCCACGGCGCGCGCGGGCGCGCCGGTTTCGGCCGCGAGCTCGCCGTAGCTGCGGGTGTAACCCCAGGGAATCCGGCGCATCGCCTGCCACACGGCGTTCTGGAGCGCCGAGCCCGCGAGCCTGAGCGGCAGGTCGAACGAACGGAGCCGCCCCTGGAAGTACGCCGCGAGCTGGCGTTCGGCCTCGAGCAGCAGCGGGTCGGCCGCCGGCGCCGGATCGCGGGCCGCGCCGAAGCAAAGGCCGACCAGCGCCCCTTCCTCCGCGGCCAGCGTCAGCGGCCCGAGGGGCGAGTCGACGCGGCGAAGGTGTTTCATGTCGCCGCCGCGACGTCGGCTACGGGCGCGGGCCTGAGCGCGGCTTCGAGGGCTTCCGCATCGGTCAGCGGCAGCGAGCACACCGGGCCGCGGCAGACATAGGCCGCCGGCTTTCCGTCGACCATGCCCTTGCCGTGCGCGGGGTGACCCTGCGGCAACGCGGCTTCGGGCGCGACTTGGGAAACGACGGCATCGAGCAGCGGCGCGTCGTGGATCGCGCGCAGCAGAGCCACGGTCGCAGCGCCGCCGCGCGGCCCCACCACCGCGACCTGCACGGGCGCGCGCAGCAGCCCCGCGTGGTTGATGAGCGTGGCGAGCGGGAACAAGCTGCGCGCGACTTGGCCTGAGAACAGCATGACGAGCGCCTCGGCACGCTCGCGGTAGGTTTCCTCGCCCGTGAGGAGATGGAGGCGCGCCAGGACGCCCACCATCGCGCCGTTGCCGGAGGGCGTGGCGTTGTCGTTCGCGGTCTTGGTGCGGACGATCACGTCCGAGGTGTCGTCGGCGGTGAAGAAATAGCCGGCGCCGGCGGCGTCCCAGTAGTGCCTGTCGAGCGCCGCGACCCAGGCCTTCGCCTGCGCCAGGAACTCCGCCTCGCCGGTCGCCTCGTGCAGCGCCAGGGCCGCGCGCGCCATCTGCGCGTAATCGTCGAGCGTGGCGGGATGCGCGGTCTTGCCGTCGCGGTGGGCGTGGCGCAGCCGGCCGCCTTTGGTCATGGTCCCGGCCACGAACGCGAAGGCGCGCCGCGCGGCGCCGAGCCAGTCCTCGCGCCGGAACACCGCGGCGGCGCGCGCCAGGGCCGCGATCATGAGCCCGTTCCAGTCCGCCAGCACCTTGTCGTCGAGGCCGGGCGGCACGCGCTTGGCGCGCGCCTCGAACAACGTCTTGCGGCAGCGCGCGAGGAGCGCGGCCGCGTCGGCGTCGGGCTCCGCGGCGTGGGCGCGGCGGTTCAGGATGTTGGCGCCCTCCCAGTTTCCCTGGAACGTCACGTCGTAGAACCGCTTGAACAGATCGGCGTCTGGCCCCAGCAGCGCGTCGATCTCCGCCTGGGTCCAGACGTAGAACTTGCCCTCGCGGCCTTCGCTGTCGGCGTCGATGGTGGCCGAGAAGCCGCCGCCCGGCGCCACCATCTCGCGCATGACCCAGCCCACGGTTTCGAGAATGCGGGTGGCATAGAGCGGATCGCGCGTGTCCTGCCAGGCCGTCGTGAGCAGCTCGATCATCTGCGCGTTGTCGTAGAGCATCTTCTCGAAATGCGGCACCAGCCAGCGTTCGTCCGTGGAATAGCGCGCGAAGCCGCCGCCGAGATGGTCGTAGATGCCGCCCTGGCACATCGCGGTGAGCGTCAGCGTCACCGCGTGGCGGTGCGCGGGATCGCCGGTCCTGAGCCACGCACGCCACAACAGTTCGAGGATCGGGCCTTGCGGGAACTTGGGGGCGCCGCCGATGCCGCCGTGGACGGGGTCGATCTCGCCGCGCAGGCGCTGCGCCATCTGGTCGGCGAGGCCGGGCGCGATGCCGGTGCCGGGCTCGTGCCGCGAAAGCTTGGCGAGCGCGTCGCCGATCGCCTTGACGTTCTGCGCCACGCGGGCGCGGTCGCTGCGGTAGGTGGTCGCGACCACGCGCAGGACGTCCTGGAACGCGGGACGGCCGTAGCGCGCGGTGTTGGGGAAATAGGTGCCGCCCCAGAACGGCTCGCCCTTGGGCGTGAGGAACATGGTGAGGGGCCAGCCGCCCTGCTGGCCCAAGAGGGCGAGCGCGGTCTGGTAGATCGAGTCGAGGTCGGGGCGTTCCTCGCGGTCGACCTTGATGTTCACGAACAGCTCGTTCATCAGCTCCGCGGTGCCGAGGTGCTCGAAGCTTTCGTGCGCCATGACATGGCACCAGTGGCACGCGGCGTAGCCCACGGAGAGCAGGATCGGCTTGTCCGCCCGGGCGGCTTCGGCCAGCGCGGCATCGTTCCAGGCGCGCCAGTGCACCGGGTTGTCCTTGTGCTGGAGCAGGTAGGGGCTGGTTTCCTGGGCGAGCAGGTTTTGTGGCATGCGGTTCCTGGCGGCTGGCCGGCGGCGTTGCCTCGCGCGGGTGCGATGTATAGTGTGGGCCGCCGCGGCGGGGAACAACCATGTTCTTCAAGGGGTTGTTGCGCCGCGGGTTTGCGCGGGCGGGCGCCGGAAGGACGAGGGTCGGTGGACGAGGAAAGCGAAGGACAGGCGCCGGGCGATCCGCGCCTCTATTACCGGCGCCACGTGTTCTGCTGCGTGAATGAGCGCGCGCCGGGGCATACGCGCGGCTGCTGCAAGGCCAAGGGCGCGGAGAAGTTGCGCGACTACCTGAAGGGGCGCGCGAAACAGGCGGGCTTGGACGACGTGCGGATCAACGCGTCGGGCTGCCTCGACCGCTGCGAGCTGGGGCCGACCATGGTGATCTATCCCGAGGGCGTCTGGTACGGCTACGCCAGCGAGGCGGACCTGGACGAGATCCTGGAGACGCACTTGGTGCGCGGCGGGCGCGTGCGGCGCTTGATGCTGCTGCCGGACCAGAAGAAGAAAACGGCCTGACTCGGCGGCTCGGCGCCGCGGGCGGTTCCGGATGGACGACACGATCTTCGCGCTTGCCAGCGGCCGAGGCCGGGCCGGCGTGGCGGTGCTGCGCGTCTCTGGCCCGGGCGCGGGCGCGGCGCTGCGCGCGCTGACCGGGGGCGAGCCGCCGCCGCCGCGCCGCGCGGCGCTGCGCGAGCTGCGCGATCCCAAGAGCGGCGAGGTGCTGGACCGGGGCTTGGTCCTGTGGTTCCCGGCGCCGCGCAGCTACACCGGCGAGGACGTGGCGGAGCTGCATGTCCACGCCGGGCCGGCGGTAGTGGGCGGAATCGCGGAGGCGCTGTCGCGCCTGGCTTCGGCGCGCCCGGCCGAGCCGGGCGAGTTCACGCGCCGTGCGTTTCTGAACGGCAAGATGGACCTGACCGCGGCGGAAGGCGTGGCCGATCTGGTTGCGGCCGAGACCGCGGCCCAGCGGCGCCAGGCGCTGCGGCAGCTCGACGGCGCGCTGGGGCGTCTCTACGAGGGCTGGCGCGCCCGATTGGTGGCGGGGCTGGCGCGCCTGGAAGCGGCGATAGACTTTCCCGAGGAGGATCTGCCGGAGGGCTTGGTCGCGGGCGCGCGCGGGGCGGCGTGGGAGCTGGAGGGCGAGATACGCGCGCACCTCGCGGACGGCGCGCGCGGCGAGCGGCTGCGCGAAGGCGTGTCGATCGCCATCGTCGGACCGCCGAACGTGGGAAAATCCACGCTGCTGAACCGCCTGGCGCAGCGCGACGCGGCGATCGTCTCGCCCGTCGCGGGCACCACGCGCGACGTGATCGATATCGACATCGATGTCGGCGGCTTGCCGGTGCGGATCGCCGACACGGCCGGGCTGCGGCGCAGCGAGGACGCTATCGAGGCCGAGGGGGTGCGGCGGGCAAGGCGGCGCGCGGAAGGGGCCGACTTCAAGATCGTGGTGCTTGATGCGATGCAATGGCCGGATGCGGGCACGGCCGGGGCGGAGATCGACGCGGGCGCCGTGGTGCTGGTGAACAAGATCGACCTGCGGGCGGTGGGCGGCGCGCCCGCCATTGCGGGGCAAAAGGCCTGGCCGGTGTCGCTTGCGACGGGTGAAGGCTTCGAGGCGGCGCATGCGGCGATCGCGGCGCGGGTGCGCGAGCTGGCGGACGCCGGCCCCGCCCCTGCCCTGACCCGGGCGCGCCATCGCGCCGCGCTCGAGGCCTGCGCCGGCGCGCTTGAACGCGCCGGGAAGGCCGATCAGGCCGAGTTGGTGGCGGAGGACTTGCGGTTGGCGGCCCGTGCCCTTGGGCGTATTACCGGGGCGGTGGACGCAGAAGAATTGCTGGACGCGATCTTTCGCGAGTTCTGCATCGGGAAATAGCTGTAGGCTCCACGCTACCAGGGCTATGCGCGTGTGTTTCACGTGAAACAACGGGCTGATTCGACGGATATTTGACCCACGCCGGGGCGCTCAATAGATTGCGGCGTCATGGCGGATTTCGACGTTATCGTCGTTGGCGGCGGGCATGCGGGTTGCGAGGCGGCCGCGGCCGCGGCGCGCATGGGCGCGCGCGCGGCGCTGGTCACGCACAGGATCGAAACCATCGGCGAGATGTCCTGCAACCCGGCGATCGGCGGCCTGGGCAAAGGGCATCTGGTGCGCGAGATCGACGCGCTCGACGGGCTCATGGGCCGGGCGATCGACCGCGCGGGCATTCAGTTTCGGGTGTTGAACCGCAGCAAGGGGCCCGCCGTGCGCGGGCCGCGGGCACAGGCGGACCGCAAGCTCTACCGCCGGGCCATGAAGGCGCTGCTGGCGGAGCAGGAAGGCCTCGCGATTGTCGCGGGTTCGGTCGAGGACTTGGTCCTGGGCCGGATGGGCGAGGCGCAGGGGGTTGTTCTAGCGGACGGAAGGCGGCTTCGCTGCGGCGCAGTAGTGCTGACGACCGGGACGTTCCTGCGCGGTTTGATCCACTGCGGCCAGGAAACGACCCCGGCCGGCCGGATCGGCGAGGGCCCGGCGGTCGGCCTGGCGGAAACCCTGGCCCGGCATCGGTTCGCGCTTGGGCGGCTGAAGACGGGGACTCCGCCCCGGATCGACAGAAAAACGATCGATTACAATGGTTTGGTGCGGCAGCCGGGCGACGTTCCACCGCTGCCGTTTTCTTACCTGACGCGGTGCATCGAAACGCCCCAAGTCGATTGCTGGATCACCGAGACGACGCCAGCGGGCCACGCGCTGATCCGAGCGAACCTTCACCGCGCGCCGATGTATTCGGGGCAAATAAAGTCAACGGGGCCGCGCTACTGCCCGTCAATCGAGGACAAGGTGGTGCGCTTCGCCGACCGGCAGCGTCACCAGATTTTCCTTGAACCAGAGGGGCTTGACGACGATACCGTATATCCCAACGGAATTTCTACCTCCCTGCCCCGGGAAATCCAGGCGGAATTGTTGAAGACGATCCCCGGCCTGGAACGGGCGGTCATGCGCCGGCCCGGCTATGCGATCGAATACGATTTCGTCGATCCGCGCGAGCTCCTGCCCAGCCTGGAAACGAAGAAAATCAAAAGTTTGTTCTTTGCCGGGCAGATCAACGGCACCACCGGCTACGAGGAGGCCGCCGGCCAGGGGGTCGTGGCGGGCATCAACGCCGCGCTGAGCTGCTCTGGCTCGTCGCGCTTCGTGGTCGACCGGGCGGCGGGGTACATCGGCGTCATGATCGACGATCTCGTTACCAGAGGCACGAACGAGCCTTACCGCATGTTCACGTCGCGGGCGGAATACCGGCTCACCTTGCGTGCCGACAACGCCGACCAACGTCTTACCGGGCTTGGAATTTCCGTCGGCTGCATCGGTGCCGAACGGCGCCGGGCCTTTGCGGGGAAAACCGCGGCATTGCAGGCCGCGCGGAACCTCCTGGCCGAGTTGCGCGCAAGCCCGGCGCAGCTCAGGGCCGCGGGACTCGCGGTTCCGCGCGATGGGATTGCCCGGTCGGCCAAGGCCTTGCTGGGCTATCCTGGCGTGACGCTCGAAGGTCTTGCGGAGTTATGGCCGGAGATCAAGGAGTTAGCTCAAGACATCGCGGAGCAGGTCGAAATCGAGGGGCGTTATGCCGGATATCTGGCCCGGCAAGAGGCCGACATTCATGCGTTCCGTCGGGAAGAGGCGCTAAGCCTGCCCCAGGGCTTGGATTTCGGTGCTATCGGCGGGTTGTCGGCGGAGGCCCGGTCCAAGCTGACCCAGGCCCGGCCGGCGACGCTGGGCGCGGCTTCGCGGATTCCCGGGATCACGCCGGCAGCGCTGATCGCCCTGCTGCGCTATGTCCAGCGCGACTCCAGCCGCGCCCAGGTCTGATATTATTAGCGATTCCAAAGACTTGCTTTCTAAGGCCGGCTTCGCTGTCCAGGCCGGTGTTTCACGTGAAACAATCCACAGGCTGGCTGCCTACCTCGAACTTCTGCGCCGATGGCAGGCCAGGATCAACCTGGTTTCCGCCGCGAGCCTGTCCGACCCCTGGCGGCGGCATTTCCTGGACTCGGCGCAACTCTTCCCCTTGGTAGCGCCCCTCGACGCCCGGCTTTACGACCTCGGCAGCGGCGCCGGCTTTCCGGGGCTTGTGTTGGCGATCATGGGACTGCGCGATGTCCATCTGGTGGAATCCGACCGACGGAAAGCCGAATTTTTGCGCGAGGCCGCGCGAATCACCGCCGCCCCGGTGCAGATCCACGTCGTACGAGCCGAAAAACTATCCCCGGGCGACGCGGATTTCGTTACGGCGCGCGGTTGCGCGGCATTGCCGGAATTGCTTGAGCTGGCCGAGCCTTTTTTGAAACCTTCAGGAATTTGTCTGTTTTTGAAAGGAAGGGGTGTCGGCGTGGAATTGACGGCCGCAAAAAAAGCTTGGAATATGAAAATTAGCCGCTTGCCGAGCAAAAGCGATCCCGAGGGGACGATCCTGCGCCTGGAGGAACTCCACCGTGTCGGAAGCAAGCCCAATTAACTCATTGAAACCACGTATCATTGCGGTTTCCAATCAGAAGGGCGGCGTGGGCAAGACCACGACGGCGGTCAACCTGGCGACGGCCATGGCCGCGTGCGAGAAAAAAGTGCTGGTGGTCGACCTGGATCCGCAGGGCAATGCAAGCACCGGCTTGGGAATCGACGCCAAGTCGCGCGGCACGGGCAGCTACCACGTTCTGATCGGCGCGACGAGCATCGAGGCCGCGATCAAACCGACCATGGTTCCGGGCCTGTCGATCGTCACCTCGAACGTCGACCTGTCCGGCGCCGAGGTCGAGCTGGTCGGCCAGCCCCGGCGCGAGTTCCTGCTGCGCCAAGCCTTGACGCCGATGCCGGCCGGATTCGAGTACGTGATCATCGATTGCCCGCCGTCGCTCGGGCTGCTCAACCTCAACGCGCTGGTCGCGGCCGACGCGTTGCTGGTGCCGCTGCAATGCGAGTTCTATGCCCTCGAGGGCGTCAGTCACTTGCTACGGACGGTTGAGAGAGTGCGCAGGCACCTCAACCCATCTCTGGAAATCCAGGGAGTTGTGCTTACGATGTTCGACAAACGCAATAGGCTATGCAGCCTCGTGGCCGACGACGCGCGCGGCTATTTCGGCGACAAGGTCTACAACACCATGATCCCGCGCAACGTGCGCGTGTCCGAGGCGCCGTCCTACGGCAAGCCGGTGCTGCTCTACGACGTGGCCTCGGCCGGCGCGCAAGCTTACATCCACTTGGCCAGCGAAGTGCTGAAGCGCGAGCGCGCCCTGAACGCCTAGGCGCGACGAAGCAAAGGCACGGGAGGACCCGCCATGGCCGAACCCGCAACGCCCGCGCGCGCCCCGGGCGACGACCCGAAGAAACGCGCGCATCTCGGCCGCGGCCTGATGGCGCTCTTGGGCGACGAGCCCAGCGAGGCGCCGCCGGCCGACCGCACGCTCGCCTCGCGCACGGTGCCGACCGAGCAGCTCCGGCCCGGGCGGTTCCAGCCGCGCATGCGCTTCGACGACGAGCCGTTCCGCTCGCTGGTCGATTCGGTGCGCGCGAAGGGCATCCTCCAGCCCATCCTGGTGCGCCGCGATCCCGACGCGCCGCAGATGTACGAGATCATCGCCGGCGAGCGGCGCTGGCGCGCGGCGCAGCAGGCGCAACTGCACGAAGTGCCGGTGGTCGTGCGCGACCTGGGCGACCGCGACGCGCTCGAACTGGCCCTGGTCGAGAACATCCAGCGCCAGGACCTGACCGCGATCGAGGAAGCCGAGGGCTATCGAAGGCTGACGGACGAATACGGCCACACGCAAGAAGGGTTGGCCCAGGCCGTGGGCAAAAGCCGCAGCCACGTCGCCAACATGCTGCGGCTCCTGAACCTGCCGCAGACGGTGAAGGACCTGGTGCAGTCCGGCGCGCTCAGCGCCGGCCACGCCCGCGCGCTGGTCAACGCCGCCGAGCCGGCGAAGCTGGCCGATGAGGTGGTGAAGAAGGGCCTCAACGTGCGGCAAACCGAGCGCCTGGCGCTGCACGGCAAGTCGCGCCGGGGCCGCAAGCCCGCGCCGCCCAAGGACGCCGACACCCTCGCGATCGAGCGCGAGATGACGAACCTGCTGGGCCTGAAGGTATCGATCGCCTTCCGCCGCAGCGGCGGCGAGCTCGTGATCCACTACAAGACGCTGGACCAGCTCAACGACGTGCTGCGCCGGATGAGCCAGCCGGTCGCGCGGGCTTAAGCTGCCGCGGCGGCCGCCAGGCCCAGCAGCGCCCGCTCGCAGATCGTCCGGTCGGGCGCGCCGGTTTCCTTGCAGCGCAGTTCCGCCTCGACCGTGCGGTCGAGCGCGCGCGCGAGCCGCGCCCCGCGCCAGGCCTCGAGCTGCCGGCGGAACGCGGCCTCGCGCTTGAAGAACAAGCGCTGCGCCGCCACCGCCCCCTCGATGTCCTCGCCGGCGGCGAGGCGCGCGTGGACGGTCTGAAGCTGCATCAGGTGGCGGGCAAGCCCGCGCAGCGTGCCCACAGGCGTCTCGCCCTCCGCCATCAGCCGCGCCAGCGCCCGGTCCGTGCCCGGCACATCGCCCGCCAGGCACGCGTCGATCGCCTCGCCAAGCGATCCCGCGGCCGCATCGGCCGAGCAGCGCATCACGTCCTCGGCCGTCACCGCGCGCCCCTCGCCGGCGAACAGCGCCAGCTTCTCGACCTCGCCGCGCAGCAGCAGCCGGTCGGGGCCGAGCAGCCCGGCGAGGGCGCGCACCGCGCCGTCCTCGGCCTTCACCTTGCGCTCCGCGAACGCCGCGCGCACCGCGGCCGCGAGCTGCGCGCCTTCCTCGACGTAGCAGGCGAGGGCCGCGCCGCGCCGGGCGCCCTCGAACGCGGCGCGCAGCTTCGAGCGTGCCGCCAGCGCGCCCGCCTCGACCACCACCAGCGCGTCGCCCGGCGGATCGGACAGGAATTCCTGGAACACGGCGCCCAGCCTGTCGTCGGCGCCGCGCACCCGCACCACGCGCCTGCCGCCGGTCAGGCACAGGGCCGCGGCTTCGTCGGCGAGCCGCGGCGGGTCGGCGGCGAGATCGGCGGCGGCGAGCTCGCTGACGCGGAACGGATCGCCGCCGTCGGGCACCACGCCCGCGGCCAGGCGGTCGGCGCGCTCGCGCACCAGGCCCGCGTCAAGCCCGTAGACCAGCACCGCGCGGACGCCTTCGTCGGGCTTCTTGAGGAACGCCTCGATCCGCCCCGGCTGGACCTTCACGAGCCTTCCTTGCGGCTGGCCAGGAACACGGCGACCTTCGTGGTGATGTCGTCGGAAATCTCGCGCAGCGTGCGCTCGCGCGCGTCCTTCTCCGAAGCGAGCGTGGCGAAGTCGGACTGCACGATGTTGTAGGAGGTGACCGACCGGCTGCGGCCGGTCTGCAGCGTCTTGTTCGCCTTCAGGTCGCGCAGCGTGTAGTTCGCGACGCTCGCGATCTGCGCCAGGGTCGAGGAGCTGTCCTTGATGATGCCCAGGCTCGCCTTGCTCTCGCTCAGCCGGATGTCCAGCACGTAGCGCGGATCGCCCGGGCGCCCTTGCGGGTTGATGCGGTCGAGCAGGAAGTTGTGCAGCATCTGCCCGTTGCGGTCGGGGATGGTGTTGATGTGCACCGCCGCGAGCTCGGCCGAGGCGCTGCGCGCGCCGCCGTCGCCGTAAAGCGGCTGGAAGCCGCAGGCGCCGAGCGCCGCGGCGGCGGAAACCAGCGCGGCGAACGCCGCGGCCTTCGCGCTACGCCACCACATTGATCACCTGGTTCGGCCGGTAGATCACCTTGCGCGCGGCGCGGCCTTCCATCGCGCGCTGGACCGCGGGCTGCGACAGCGCCGCGTTCTCGGCATCGGCCTGGGTCGCGTCGCGCGGGACGTTCACGGTCGCGCGCAGCTTGCCGTTCACCTGCACCGCGATCTCGACCGTGTCGGCGACCAGAAGCGCGGGGTCCGCCTTCGGCCAGGGCTGCTCGCACAGCAGGCCCTTGCCGCCGATGCGTTGCCACAGCTCCTCGCCGAGATGCGGCATCATCGGCCCCAGAAGCTGGACCAGCGCGGCGATCGCCTCGCGCTCGGCGGCCTTGCCCTCGGCGCTCTTGTCCTGGAAATCCTCGATCGCGTTGGAAAGCTCGCGGATGCGCGCCACGGCGCCGTTGAAACGGAAACGGTCGAGCAGGTTGGCCACGTCGTGGATCGCGCCGTGCGCGGCGCGGCGCAGCGCCAGGGCCGCGCCGCCCGCGCCGCCGCCGTTGCCGCTTGGCGCGCCCTCCCAGCGCTCGTCCACCAGCCGCCATAGGCGGTTGACGAAGCGCCACGCCCCGTCCACGCCGGCCGCGCTCCACTCCAGGTCGCGCTCGGGCGGGCTGTCCGAGAGCATGAACCAGCGCGCCGTGTCGGCGCCGTAGGCGTCGATGATCGCGGCGGGCGCCACCACGTTCTTCCTCGATTTCGACATCACCTCGCGCCGGCCGAGCGCCACGGGCTTGCCCGTGGCCCTCTCCACCGCCGCGCTCTCGCCGGTCCGCTCGACCTCCTCGGGGTAGAGCCAGCGCCCGTCGTCCGCGCGGTAGGATTCGTGCAGCACCATGCCCTGCGTGAACATGCCGGCGAACGGCTCGTCCAGCTTCACGTGCCCGGTCGCGCGCATCGCGCGGGTGAAGAACCGGGAATAGAGCAGATGCAGGATCGCGTGCTCCACGCCGCCGATGTACTGGTCGACCGGCAGCCAGTAGTCGACCGCGGCGCGGTCCACCGGCCTGTCCGCGCGCGGGCTGCAATAGCGCGCGAAATACCACGAGGAGTCGACGAAGGTGTCGAACGTGTCGGTCTCGCGCCGCGCCGGCTTGCCGCAGGCGGGGCAGGCGACGTCCTTCCACGTGGGGTGGCGGTCGAGCGGATTGCCGGGCCGGTCGAACGTCACGTCGTCCGGCAGGCGCACCGGCAGGTCCCTGTCGGGCACCGGGACGGTGCCGCAGGCCGCGCAGTGCACCACGGGGATCGGGCAGCCCCAATAGCGCTGGCGCGACACCAGCCAGTCGCGCAGGCGATAGAGCACCGTGCCGCGCCCGGCCTCGAGCTGCTCCAGCCGCGCGATCGCCCGGCGCTTGGCCGCCGCCACGTCGAGGCCGTCGAGAAAGTCCGAGTTGATGAGCACGCCGTCCTCGGTGAAGGCCACGTCGTCGATGCGGAAGGTCTTGGGATCGCCGCCGCGCGGCATCACCACGGGGATCACCGGCAGGCCGTACTTGCGCACGAAGTCCAGGTCGCGCTGGTCGCCCGACGGGCAGCCGAAGATCGCGCCGGTGCCGTATTCCATCAGCACGAAATTGGCGACCCAGATCGGCACGGTCCGGCCGGGCGCGAGGGGATGCTCGACCTTGAGGCCGGTGTCGTAGCCGATCTTCTCCGCCGCCTCGATCGCCGCTTCCGAGGTGCCCTGGCGGTCGCATTCCGCCACGAACGCGCGCAGCTTCGCGTCGGTTCTGGCCAGCTTCTCGGTGAAAGGGTGGTGCGGCGACAGGGCCGCGAACGTGGCGCCGAACAGCGTGTCGGGGCGCGTGGTGAAAATCTCGATCGTCTCCGGCCGGCCCGCGACCTTCCAGGTCACGTAGGCGCCTTCCGACTTGCCGATCCAGTTCTCCTGCATCAGCCGCACCTTGTCGGGCCATCGGTCGAGGGTCTTCAGCGCCCCGAGCAGGTCGTCGGCGTAGGCCGTGATCTTGAAGAACCACTGCGCGAGCTTGCGCTTCTCCACCGGCGCGCCCGAGCGCCAGCCCTTGCCGTCGATCACCTGCTCGTTCGCCAGCACGGTGTGGTCCACCGGGTCCCAGTTGACGAACGCCTCCTTGCGGTAGACCAGGCCGGCTTTCAGGAAATCCAGGAACAGCTTCTGCTGGTGGGCGTAGTAGCCGGGATGGCATGTCGCAAGCTCCCGCCCCCAGTCCAGCGACAGGCCCATGCGCTTGAGCTCGCCGCGCATGACCGCGATGTTGTCGTAGGTCCATTTCGCGGGATGGATTCTGGAGTCGCGCGCGGCGTTCTCCGCCGGCAGGCCGAAGGCGTCCCAGCCCATGGGGTGCAGCACGTTGAAGCCGCGCGCGCGCTTGTAGCGCGCCACCACGTCGCCCAGCGTGTAGTTGCGCACGTGCCCCATGTGGATGCGGCCGGAGGGGTAGGGGAACATCTCGAGGACGTAGTATTTCGGCCGCGCGGTATCCTCGCGCGCGACGAAGCTGCGGCGCTTCTCCCACACGCGCTGCCATTTCTCTTCGGCGGTCTTGAAGTTGTATCGCGACATCGCCCGCTAGCCGCTGGGGTTCCCTCGGTTTTCCCGTTTCCAGGCGCGGCGGGGATTTTCCATGCCAGGACCGGGGCTGGCAAGGACTAAGTTATTGAATCGGCAAGCCCCAATGGCGCCCGCGGCGGCTCAGCCGCGGCCCGTGGCTTCGTCCCTTCCGCCATGCCCCAAGGTCTCTATTTCCCGCGCGATCCTGCCCAGGAGGTCCGACAGGTCGCCCTCGGCTTTCTGGCGCAGCAACGTCGCCGTCGGGTACCACGGGCAGTCCTCGCGCTCCATCAGCCAGCGCCAGTCCGACCCGACCCGCGCCAGGATTACCCAAAGCTTCCGGCCCATCGCCCCGGCGAGGTGCGCCACGGCGCTGTCCACGGAAACGACGGCATCCACGAGCGACAATGCCGCCGCGGTATCGGAGAAGTCGGCGAGCTCGGCGCCCCAGTTGGCGACCCCGAAACGGGCCAGGGCCGCCGCGTCGGCTTCGGCGAAGTCCTTCTGCAGGCTCACGAAATCGGCGCCGGCGGCGAACAGCGGCGCCAGCTGGGGCAAGGCGAGCGAGCGGTTGCGGTCGTTGATCTGCGCCGGGTTGCCCGCCCAGGCCACGGCGACCAGCGGCCGCTTCCGGCTCGTGAGCCTGCTCGTCCAGCGGGCGACCGCCTGTGCGTCCGGACGGAGATAGGGAATCTCGGCCGGGACCGACTCCAGCGTCGTGCCGAACGCAAGCGGCAGGCTCAGGAGCGGGCAGTGGAAATCGAACCCGGGCAAGGCCTCACCCCGCGCGATCACGCGCTCCACGCCCGCGAGCGAGCCGAGCAGGGACTGGAGCGCGGGCTGCACCTCGAGGATCACACGCGCGCCGCGCGCCGCCACCAGCGGCGCGTAGCGGCAGAACTGGATCGTGTCGCCGAAGCCCTGCTCCGCGTGCAGCAGGATCGATTTCCCCGCCAGGTCCTCGGCGCCGGTCCAGCGCGGGGCGGCGAAGTCGCGCCGCTGGCTCTTGAGCGGCTCGCGCTGCCAGCGCCACTCGAACTTGCGCCACCCCTCGGCGTAGTCGCCCGCCAAGAGCAGGCACAGCGCCTCGTTCCAGTGCGCGGCGGCGTAGTCGGGCTTCAGCGCCTGCGACCGCCGGTGGCTTTCCAGCGCCGCGGCGATCCGCCCCAGGTCGCGCAGCGCGTTGCCGCGGTTCGACCAGGCCTCGGCGAACCCGGGCTTCAGCGCCAGGGCCTCGTCGCAGCTCGCGAGCGCCTCGTCCAGCCGGTTGAGCGCGTGCAGGATGCTGCCGCGGTTCGACCACAGCGCGGCATCGCCGGGGCCAAGCGCCGCCGCCTTGTCGTAGCTCGCCACCGCTTCGTTCAGGCGCCCGAGGTCGCGCAGCACGTTGCCGCGGCTGGCCCAGACGCCCGCCTGGCCGGGGTTCAGCGCCGCGGCGCGTTCGAAGCACGAAAGCGCGTCTGCGGGGCGGTTCAGCGTCCGCAGTATGGCGCCGCGATTGGCCCAGGCCTCGGCGTTGTCCGGCTTCAGCGCGACCAGCCTGTCCAGGCGTTGCAGCGCCGCCGCCGGTCTGCCGGCTTGCGCCTCGAGCACCGCCAGCAGGTGCAGCGCGGCGGCATGGTCGGGTTGCGCGCGCAGCAGCTCTCGATAGATCGCCTCCGCCTCCGCGATCTTGCCCTGGCGGTGCAGCGCCAGGGCTTGCCGGAAGCGTCCGGCCCCGGTGCTGCGGCCGGAGGAAGGCGCCCCGCGCGGTTCGCGCCGCGTCATGTCGCGCCCCGGCCGGGGCGCTGCGGTCCCGTCAGGTCGATAACGTCCGGCGGAAGCCGCTGGCTGTACCGGCTCCACATCGCCGCGTAGGCGCGCTCCAGGTTGCGGCAGGTCCGTGCCGTGTCGAACAGGGCGCAGGCCGCCCGGTTCTGCGCCAGCTTGGCCTTGAGGGCGGCGAGCCGGCCGCGGTCCGCCGCCAGCTTCAGGGCCAGGGCCTCGTACTCCTCCGGCGAGCCCGCGACCAATTCGGGCAGCCCCGCGGCGGCGAGCAGGCTCGCGCCCACGCGGCTCGCGAAGGAGTCGCCGCGGCAGGTCAGCACCGGCACGCCCGCCCGCAGCGCGTCGCTCGCCGTGGTATGCGCGCCGTAGGTGAGCGTGTCGAGGAACAGGTCGGCAAGCGCGAGGCGCGCGAGGTGCTCGGACTTGGGCTTGCGCGTGGCGAACGCCAGGCGCCCGCCGGCGATGCCCGCGCGCGCCGCGGCGGCCTTGAGGTTGCGCTCGGCCTCGGCGCTTTCCGCGAACAGCCATAGGACCGAGTCGGGAACCGTCCGCAGCAGCCGCATCCAGGCCTCGAACAGCGGCCGTTCGATCTTGAAGTTGGCGCAGAAGCAGCAAAACACGAACGCGCCGTCCGGCAGCCCCTCGGCGGCGCGGGCCGCCGGCGGTCCCGCCGCCTGGTCGCGGTCGTTGACCTGGTACGAGTCGGGCAGCAGCACGAGCTTCTCCGCGTAGTGCGCCTGGCTCGCGGGCGGCGTCACGACGGCGTCGGCGAGCGCGTAGCCGAAGAAATCCGCCCCCGTGGTGCCGGGGAACGCCAGATAGGTCGCCTGCACCGGGGCCGGGCGCATCGCCGCGATCTCGGGACGCGAATGCGTGATCCAACCGTTGAGGTCGATCAGCACCTGCACGCCGTCCGCCGCGATGCGCTCGGCGGCTTCGACGTGGTTCACGGCAGCCAGATCGGCGAAGGCATCCACGCTTCGCTCGACGCGCCGGCGGTAGGCGCTGCCGTCGTCGGGCCCGTAGGAGTAGGCGGCGACGCGGACCTTCGCGCGGTCGTGCAGCGAGAACAATCCCGCGGTCAGATGCGACGTCGGATGGTCGCGGAAGTCCGAGCACAGGTAGCCGATGCGCAAGGGCCCCGGAGCGTCGCGCGCGGGCCAGCGGCGTTCCAGGGCGGCGGCGGCGCGGTCCGGCGCCACGCGCAGCTCGATTTCGCGCGCCTTGGCGCGGGCGACCGCCGCGCGCTCGGCCTCGGTCAGGCGCAGCGACAGCGAGAAGAACGGGGAGATTTCGCAGGGCTTGCCCGCCAGCGCGGCGTCCACCTCGGCGCGGAGCGTCGGTTGCAGCCGTTCGAAGCGCTCCCAGTCGCAGGCCGCCTGCGCCGCCTGGGCCAGGTGCACTGCGGCCTTGCGCGGGGGCTTCGGCCCCGACGCCGCGCGTTCGAGGGCCGCGACCGCCAGGTCGAGCCTGCGGGCGTGGAAATACGTGACGCCCAGGTTGTGGTGCAGCTCGGCCACGTCCGGGCGGCGCTTGGCCGCCTGCTCGAGCATCGCCGCGGCGCCGGCGGCGTCGCCCTGCGCGCGCCGCGCCAGCGCCAGCGCCAGCTCGGCCTGGACCAGGCCTGGGTCGATGTCCAGCGCCTTGCGCCAAGCCGCCTCCGCGTCCGGGCGCCGGCCGCGTTCCGCCAGCACGTTGCCGAGGTTGCACCAGAGCGCGGCGTCGCGCGGCCGGTGCGTAAGGCCCTCGCGCAGCGCCGCCTCGGCGGCGTCCGGCCGCGCGCGCGCCAACAGGTTGCCGAGCTCGAGCCAGGCCTCACCCATGCCCGGGGCGAGCAGGGCGGCCTGGCGGAGTTCCGCTTCGGCCGCGCCGGCCTCTCCGGCCAACGCCAGGACCTTGCCCAGGGCGTATCGCGCCGCGGCGTCGCCCGGCCGCAGCCCCACCAGCGCCGTCATCACGCGCCGGCCCGCGGCCAGATCGCCGGTTTCCAGCAAGCACAGTCCGTATGCGTACAGAAGCTGCGGATCCCCTGGATTCTGCGCCAGGGCTCGCGCGTACAGGGGCAAAGCGTCACGGCGGCGGCCGGCCCGGTGCAGCCGTAGCGCCTCGGGCAGGCTCAAGGGCGAGGGCCTATTTCTGCGCCGTCGAGACGCGGAGCTGGCGTGCGCGGGCCAGGATCGAGTTTTCCAGGTCGGTCGCGGTCTGCGCTTCCACGGGCGCGTCGGTCCAGCCTCCGGCGGCATCGCGTTTCTGGCGGAATACCGCGGCGCGCACGCCGTCCGCGCGCAGGTCGCGGCCCAGGATGAACACGTTGATCTTGAACCGCTCGGCCGGGGTTTCCGGGGGGCTGAACCATTCCGTGATGATCACGCCGCCGAACGGATCGGCCGAGGCGAGCGGCATGAAGGAAATGCTGTCGAGCGAGGCGCGCCAAAGATAGCTGTTGACCCCGACCCCGCCGCCGCCCGCGCCCGCGGCGTCGTCCTTGCCGCCGCCTCCGAACAGAACCAAGCCGTCCGGCCCGAAGATACCGCCTTCCTTCGACCTGTTGTTCTGCGGCAGTTGCTGGCCCTTGCCGACGCGCTTGTTCGACTCGTACTTCGTGTTGTCCTCGACGGTTTCGATGCCGCTGCAACCCGCCAGGGCGGCGATTCCGCCGAGAATTATCCACAACCGGGCGGTCCGGCGCATCGAGCCAGCGTGCATTCGTTAAGTGCCCCTCAGCGTCCAGAGCAGGGTCTTGACGGCCCTGCCATGATACCGGGCAGCGGTACCCGGAACAATATAGAACCCTCAATAAAACCTAGGTTTTTGGTGGAATTTAGGCCTCCCGCCAAGGCTGGGCGACTGTTGCATGGTTGTCACGGTGTCCGGAATTGGACACAGCTTGGGGCTGGAATCCCTTGCGACTCTTTCTGGCCTGATGGCACTGTGCGCACCGTAAGTGACCAGCCGCTGGGTTCGTTGCGTCCTTTTGGGCCTGGGGCGGTGAGGAACGGAGGGATTTAACATGAAGAAGCAACTACTTGCGACGACGGCGCTGGTCGCTGGCGGTCTGATGGCTGGCGCGGCGCAAGCTGCCGATCCAATCAAGCTGTCGCTGGGCGGCTACTCCCACACCGGCTTGACGGTCCGCGGCCAGGACCACACGGCGACCGCGAACGGCACCATCAACGGCCAGGACGACTGGTTCGTCCAGAACAACGGCCTGCAGGTGACCACCGACATCGGCCGTTCGGACGTCTTCTGGGAAGCTGAGGTCTGGTTCGTCGGCGAGACGACCCTGGACAACGGCATCAAGGTGGGCGTGAACATCCAGCTCGAGGCCTACGCCTCGAACGACCAGGTCGACGAAGAATACATCTACATAACCGGCGGGTTCGGCCGCTTGGTGATCGGCGCCGAGAACTCGGCTCCGTACATCATGCACTATGCGGCTCCGACGCCGACGGGCGGCCAGTACGGCGCGGAATCGCCGAACTTCAACCCGTTCCGGCCGCGGGTCAATAACCGTGTCGGATCCGTCGCAACCTTCTCGCAGCTGACCAGCGACGCGAACAAGATCACCTACTACACGCCGCGCTTCAAGCCCGGCTTCCAGTTCGGCATCTCCTACGCGCCGGACGACGATGCGTTCCAGGGCTTCCAGAACGTGGGCGTCGGCGGCGGCACGGGTTGCCGCGGCGGCTGCGCGTTCAACGCGGGCAACGGCGTCTCCGACAACGACCAGGCCAACCACCACCACTTCATCGAAGCGGGCATGAACTTCGTCCGCTCGGTGAACGGCGTGGACTTGGCCTTCGACGTCGGCGGCGGCACGGGCTTCATCGAGAAGCAGACCCGCACCCGCGGCACCAACGACCGCACCCTGAAGCAGCGCTACACGGCGACGGCCGGCTTCAACATCGGCTACGCCGGGTGGACCTTCGGCGCGGGCGCCAGGTGGGACAACCGCGGCCAGCAGGGCCACAACAACGAGTACCATGCGACGGCCGGCGTGATGTACGGCGCGGGTCCGTGGCTGGTCGGCGTGAACGGCGGCTACGCGATCTCGCAGGACGGCGACCGCGCGACGGCTACGGCCGCCGGTGGCTATGCCCGCCGCACCAACGACACGTTGCTGTGGGTCGGCGCGCAGGGCACCTACACCCTCGGACCGGGCGTGCGCGTGTTCTCGTCCATCGACTACGCGTCGTGGGACGGCAACGGCACGATGTCGGAAGAGGGCGACGGCATCGCCTGGTCGACCGGCCTTCTGCTGAACTTCTAATCGGCTAGGACTTCGAGACTACCAACCGGGCGGGCCCCAAAGGCCCGCCCGGATCGCTTTTGGGGTCCGCCTGCGCCATGGCTTCGGCGAACACGCCTGCTCCGTGCCCCGAGGGTCGAGGCGGGCTTGCCCGCCGCGCCCCGCTGCCGATAACTTGCTGCCGCAAGAAGGTTCCCGGCACAGGTTCCATCAAGTCATGGGCGGCATCGTCTGGCTCGCGTCCTACCCGAAATCCGGCAATACCTGGATGCGGGCGTTCCTGCACAACCTCCTGACCAACGCCAGGGAGCCGGTGGACCCCAACCGGCTCGACGCCTTCACCCTGGGCAACAAGGCGGTGGGGTGGTACCGGCCCTATATCGGCGACAAGCCCGCCGCCCAGATCACGCCCGAGGAGCTGGCCCGGCACCGCAAGTCCGTGCACCGCGACTTCACGCAGACCTCGCCCGACACGGTGTTCGTCAAGACCCATTGCTTCCTGGGCCTGGACGACACGGGCACGCCGCTGATCACCATGGAGTACACCGCGGGCGCGATCTACATCGTGCGCAACCCGCTTGATGTGGTGCTGTCGATGATGCCGCATTTCGGGCTGACGGCCGACCAGGCGATCGACTACCTGGGCTTCGTCCGCAACAGCATGGGCGGCGCGGACGAGGACTCGGTCGAGGAGCCGGTGTCCACCTGGTCGCTGCACGTCAAAAGCTGGACGGCCGAGCCCAACCCGCGTCTTCTGGTGGCGCGCTACGAGGACATGCTGGCCAAGCCCGCGGTCGCCTTCGGCAACGTCTGCCGGTTCCTGGGCCTGAAGCCGCCGCCGGAGCGGCTGGAGCGCGCCATCCGGTTCTCCTCGTTCGACACGCTGCGCAAGCTCGAGGACCGGAAGGGCTTCAAGGAGCGCAGCAAGACCGCGGAGCGGTTCTTCCGCGCCGGCCGCATGGGGCAGTGGCGCGAACAGCTGACCGAGGCGCAGATCCGCCGCGTCGTGGCCGAGCACCGCGAGCAGATGGCGCGCTTCGGCTACGTGCCCGAGGGGTATTGACGGCGATGCCGGAAAACGCGGCGCCGGCCGGCGTTGCGGCCGGCCTCGAGGCGGCGCTCCGGGGCATCCGGGCGGCGGAGGTCGCGGCGGGCCGGCCGAGCGGCAGCGTGACGCTCGTCGCCGTCTCGAAGGCGCACGGTCCCGCGCGCATCGCGGCGGCGATCGCCGCCGGCCAGCGCGTGTTCGGCGAGAACCGCGTGCAGGAGGCCAAGGCCAAGTGGCCCGCGCTCAAGGCCGCCCATCCCGGCGTCGAGCTCCGGTTGATCGGGCACTTGCAGACCAACAAGGCGGCCGATGCCGTGGCGCTGTTCGACGCGATCGAGACCGTCGACAGCGCGCGCCTGGCGCGCGCCATCGCCAAGGAGGCGGAACGACAGGGGCGCCATCCGCGCTGCCTGATCCAGGTGAACACCGGCGCCGAGGCGCAGAAGTCGGGCGTGGCGCCGGCACAGGCGGCCGCGCTGCTCGCGGAATGCCGCGCGGCCGGCCTCGCGGTCGAGGGCCTGATGTGCATTCCCCCGGCCGACCAAGACCCGGGGCCGCATTTCCGCTCGCTCGCGGCCCTCGCCCGCGAGCTCGGGCTCGCGGTCTTGAGCATGGGCATGAGCGCGGACTATCCCGCCGCGATCGCCGCCGGGGCGACTCACGTGCGCCTCGGCACCGCGATCTTCGGGCCGCGCGCGAAACCCCCGGCCGGCGGCGCGGAATCCTAGAACAGGTGCCCGCTGCGCTGGGCCTTGGTCCAGAGGTAGCGCTCGTTGTGGCCGTTGGCGGGAAACGCGTGCGGCACGCGCTCCGTCACCTCGATGCCGTGCTCGCCGAGCGCGCGCAGCTTGCGCGGGTTGTTGGTCATCAGGCGCACGCGCGTGAATCCCAGCCGGCGCAGAATCCCGGCGGCCTCGCGGTAGCCGCGTTCGTCGGAGTGGAAGCCGAGCTGCTCGTTGGCCTCCACGGTATCGAAGCCGCGGTCCTGCAGCCAATAGGCGCGGAGCTTGTTGACGAGCCCGATGCCGCGGCCCTCCTGCGCCAGGTAGACGAGCGCCCCGGCGCCGGCCGCCGCGATCTCGCGGATCGCGCCGCGCAACTGGTCGCCGCAATCGCAGCGCAGGCTGGCGAGCAGGTCGCCGGTGACGCACTGGGAGTGCAGCCGCACCAGCACGGCCTCCCCCGGCTCGGGCTCGCCGATCACGATCGCCAGGTGCTCGGCCGCGCCGTCGGCGGGCCGGAACGCGGTCACGCGCGCGCTCACCGACTTGCCGCCGCCCGCGTCGAGCGGCACCAGCGCCTCGCCCACCGCGGCCACGCCCGCAGCGCTCAAGTCGCGGTATTGCCACACCGCGCCGGCCGGGACCTCCAGCACCCCCGCGGCGCGGCACTCCCCGGCCTCGCGCGCCGGGGCGACGAGCGCGGCCGGCAGAAGCGCCGCCAGCCGCGCGAGCTCGACCGCCGCGGCGGCCTCCTCCGAGGCACGGCGCGTCACCGGCAGGGGCCGCGGCGGCGGTCCCTGGGTCGGGTCGGCCAGCGCGCGGAACGTCTCGGGCGGCGTGCCGGCGGAAAGCTCCAGCAGCACGCAGGAGTCGGCGCTCGCGAGCGGCAGGCCGAGCGCCCGGGCGCGCGCCGCGGTCACCGCGAGCGCAGGCGCGGCCGCCGCAACGGCGGCGAAGCGCTCAAGCGCCTCGGGCGTCGCGGTCTCGACCGCCAGGGCCGCCAGCGGCGTGCCCGAAGCTCCGGTCACCAGCACCGGATCGCCGCGCCGGAGCTCCGCGAGGGCGCGGTCCACGGCGACCAGGCGCGCGCGCGCCGCCCCGCGCGCCGGCGCGTCGGGTGCCAGGACGTGCACGGCCGGGGAGGGGGCCTGCTTCGGCATGGGCGCGATAGTACCGCGTCCCGGCGCTTGCGCGTAAGGCCGCGGCGTTGCAGGGTTCGCGGCCGCAGACCGCCAAGGACCAGGCCGATGGCTTTGTACCGGGGCTACGACCGCGCCGCGCTCGACGCGCAATACAACAACCGCGCCCGGGTGCCCGACTACGCGAGCTACCTCGCGCGCTGGAAGCGCGACAGCGCGGCGGCGCGCGCCCGGCTCCTGGGTCAAGGCGCCAAGCTCGACGTGGCCTACGGGCCGTCGCCCGCCGAGCGCCTCGACATCTTCCCGGCCGCCGCCGGCCCGGGCGGGAAGCGGCCGCCGATCCTCGCCTTCTTCCACGGCGGCTACTGGCGCGCCCTGGACAAGGCGGATTTCAGCTTTCCGGCCCAGGCATACATAACCGCCGGCATTACGTACATCTCAGTCAACTACGGCCTAACCCCGGCGGTAACCCCGGGGGAGATCGTACGTCAGGTCCGCGCAGCCGCGGCGTGGCTTCATGCGAATTCAGGCGTACACGGCGGAGATCCCGACCGTCTGTACGTATCCGGGCATTCGGCGGGCGGGCAGCTCGCGCCCATGGTCTTGAGTACGGATTGGGCCGCCGCGGGCTTGCCGGCGGGGCTGGCCAAGGGTGCGGTGGCGATCAGCGGTCTTTACGACCTGGAGCCGATCCGCTTGAGCTATTTGGACGAAGGAATGGGGTTAAACGGCGATTCGGTGCGGGAAAACAGCCCGATTCACCAGGTTCCGCCCCGCAACCGCCGGGTTGGGCCGCTGATTTTGTGCGTTGGGGATGAAGAAAGCCCGGAATACCACCGACAACAGGCCGAATACGCCCGAAAATGGGCCGAAACCCAGGCGCCGCCCCGGGTCGTAGCTGCCCCGGGCCTGAACCATTTCTCGATCATGGACCAATTCGCCGACCCGGCGGCGCCGCTGTTCCAGGCCTGCCGCACACTGGTTCAGGGCTAACCGCCCGGCCGCCCGCACCGGGCCGCCGCGGCCTCGGCCTGCACAAGCTCGTTTCTTGCCCGGCCCCGGGCGCGTGCTATCGTCCGGCCATGCCCCAAGGGAAACGGATTCTGGTCGTCGACGACGACGACGTGCTGCGCCGCTCGCTGGTCGAACAGCTGCGCCTGCACGAGGATTTCGTGATCGCCGAAGCCGGGACGGCCGCACAAGGGCTCCAGGAGGCGCAGGGCGAGCACGTCGACGCGGTGCTGCTGGACGTGGGCCTGCCCGACATGGACGGGCGCGAGATGTGCCGGCTGTTGCGCAAGAATGGCGTCAAGGCGCCGATCATCATGCTGACCGCCGCCGCCGGCGATTCCGACACCATCCTCGGCCTCGACGCCGGCGCCAACGACTACGTGACCAAGCCGTTCAAGCTCGGCGTCCTCTTGGCGCGGCTGCGCGCGCATCTGCGCCAGCACGAGCAGAGCGACGACGCCACGTTCGCGATCGGCCCCTATAGCTTCCGCCCCAGCGCCAAGATGCTGCTCGATGAGGCCACGCGCCGGAAGATCCGCCTCACCGAGAAGGAAACCGCGATCATCAAGTTCCTGTACCGCGCCGGCGAGAAGATCGTGAACCGCGAGACGCTGCTCAACGAGGTATGGGGCTACAACGCCGGCGTGACCACCCACACGCTCGAAACCCACGTCTACCGCTTGCGCCAGAAGATCGAGCGCGACCCTGCGAACGCGCGCATCCTGGTGACCGAGCCGGGCGGCTACCGCCTGATCACCTAGCACGGCTCCGCCGCGGCGCGACTTCCGCCGGGGCCGGCCGCGCCGGTTTTGCGTCCCTCCCGGAAACCCCGTATCCCTAGCGCGAGGCGTTCGCCGATGGTTGGCTTGGTTTGCGATGGGCGCGGGCATGGCTGACGGCGCGGAGTTCTCGGTCAAGTTCTGGGGCGTGCGCGGCTCGATCGCCTGCCCGGGCCCCGCGACCGTGCGCTACGGCGGCAACACCTCGTGCCTGGAGGTGCGCTGCGGCGGCAGGCTCCTGATCATGGACGGCGGCACCGGCCTCCGGGAGCTGGGGAGCGATCTGCTCTCCGCGCGCGAGCCGATGGACGTCGACCTGTTCCTCACCCACACGCATTTCGACCACGTCAACGGCCTGCCGTTCTTCGTGCCCATGTTCATGAAGCGCAACACCTTTCACCTCTGGGCCGGCCACCTGCTGCCGCAATACACCCTCAAGTACGTGCTGGGCGAGATGATGCTGGCGCCGCTGTTCCCGGTGCCGCCCGAGGTGTTCCAGGCGCAGATCTGCTACCACGACTTCCTCGCCGGCGAGACGCTGAACCCCCGGCCCGGCATCACGCTCAAGACCGCGCGCCTCAACCATCCCAACAACGCCACGGGCTACCGCATCGAGTTTGCCGGCAAGGCGATCTGCTATTGCACGGACACCGAGCATTTCCCAGACCGGCTCGACCGCAACATCCTCGAGCTGGCGCGCGGCGCCGACATCCTGATCTACGACGCCTGCTACACCGACGAGGAGTACGCGAAGTACCAGGGCTGGGGCCACTCGACGTGGCAGGCCGGCGCCAAACTCAGCGACGCCGCGGGCGTCCGGCAGTTCGTGATCTTCCACCACGATCCGGGCCACGACGACGCGTTCATGGACCGCGTCGCGGAAGCGGCGGCGGCGCACCGCCCCGGCACGGTGGTGGCGCGCGAAGGCATGGTCCTAAGGCCATGACCGAGGGCCGGCGGGAGGCGATGCGCCGGCGCTGGATGGGCCTCGCGACGGTCCTCGACCTCAAGGCGCAGGGGTTTTTCATCCCCCACCGCTACGCCGACGCGGTCCAGCCTCCGCCGCCCTATCCCGCCGCGGAGCGGCTGCTCGCGTCCGCGCGCCGGGATTTCGCCGAGGTCCTGGCGGCGATCGACGCGCTCGGGCCCGCGCTCGCCGCGATCCCCGCCGACGGCGACGCGCTCCATCCGCGCTGGAACCAGGACTGGTTCCCCAGGCTCGACGCCGCCGCGGCCTACGCGCTGATGCGCCGGGACCGGCCCAAGACCGTGGTCGAAATCGGGTCGGGCCATTCCACGCGGTTCCTCGCGCGCGCGGTCGCCGACGGCGGGCTGCCGACGCGCCTCGTCGCCATCGACCCCGCGCCGCGTGCGGCGCTCGCGGGCCTCGCCGCGGAGTGGCGGCGCGAGGCGGTGCAGCGCACGCCGTTGGAGGCGTTTTCCGATCTTGAGGCCGGCGACGTGCTGTTCGTCGACTCGAGCCATATCCTGATGCCCGGCACCGACGTGGACCACGTGCTCAACCGCGTGCTGCCGGCGCTCAAGTCGGGCGTGCTGGTGCACCTCCACGACATCTTCCTGCCCGACGATTATCCCAAGGACTGGGCCTGGCGCGGGTTCAACGAGCAGCTCGGCGTACTGGCGTTGCTCCAGGGCGGCGGCTATGCCCCGGTGTTTTCGAGCCGCTACGTGCTCACCCGCATGGAAAGCGTGTTCAAGAAATGCGCCGCCGCGCGCCTGCCGATGCCCGAAGGCGCGCTCGAATCGAGCCTGTGGCTCAGGAAGCTCTGACTATTTGTACGGATCGGCGGCGTCGCGCAGGCCGTCGCCGAAGAAATTGAACGCCAGGACGATCACCGCCACGGGCAGCACCGGCAGCATCAGCCAGGGATAGAGCACCACGACGTTGATGTTCTGCGCCTCGTTGAGCAGCACGCCCCAGCTCGTGATCGGCGGGCGCAGGCCCAGGCCCAGGAACGACAGCGCGGTCTCGCCCAGGATCATCGAGGGAATGCGCAGCGTGGCCGAGGCGATCAGGTGGCTCATGAAGCTCGGCAGCAGGTGCCGGCCGATGATGCGCGCGGGCGAGGCGCCCATGAGCTGCGCCGCGGTGCAGAAATCCTCCTCGCGCAGGCTGAGCAGCTTCGAGCGCACGGCGCGCGCCAGGCCGGTCCAGTCCAGGAGGCCCAGGATGACCGTGATGCCGAAATAGATCAGCAGCGGGCTCCAGTTCACCGGCAGCGCCGCCGACAGCGCCAGCCACAGCGGCAGCTCGGGCAGCGAGCGCAGCACCTCGATCACGCGTTGCACGATGATGTCCACCCAGCCGCCGTAGTACCCGGCGAACCCGCCGATGGTGATGCCCAGGATGAAGCTGATGCTCACCCCGATCAGCCCCACGGTCAGCGAGATGCGCGTGCCGTTGACGATGCGCGAGAGCATGTCGCGGCCGAGCCGGTCGGTGCCCATCAGGAACAGCGTGCCGTCCTTGGCCGGGCAGACGAAGTGGAACGTGCCGGGCAGCACGCCCATGTACTCGTAGCGGTCGCCCAGGCAGAAAAAGCGCAGCTTGTGCAGCTCGGCGGGCGGCGCCGCGGTCATCCCCGGCGGCACCGTGCGGCCGTCGCGCGGCGTGTAGATGCGCTGCAGATTGTCCATGTTCAGGCCGTAGTGGAAGCCGTAGACGAACGGGCCTTCGAACCGGCCGTCGTGGAACAGGTGCACGCGCTGCGGCGGCGCGTAGATGAAGTCGGTGAAGCGCGAGTGCAGGTTGTAGGGCGCGATCAGCTCGCTCATCAGGATCGAGGCGTACATCGCGAGCAGCACGGCGCCCGAGACGACCGCGAGGCGGTGGCGCTTCAGCTTCCACCACATCATCCGCCACTGCGAGGCGAGGAAATAGCGCTCCTGCTCCTCGGTCATCCGCTCGACCGAGTAGGGGTCGAACGGGGCGGTCGAGACGTAGTGCGGCAGGCGGCCGTGAGGCGCGGCGGGGGCGGTCACTTGGTCGCGCCCCCGTGCAGGCGGATACGCGGGTCGAGCATGGCGAGCGCGATGTCGGATATGAACATGCCGACCACGGTCAGCAGCGCCAGGAACATCAGGAACGAGCCCGCCAGGAACATGTCCTGGGACCTGAGCGCGTCGAGCAGCATCGGCCCGGTCGTGGGCAGCGACATCACCACGGAGACGATCACCGAGCCCGACACCAGCTCGGGCAAGAGGTCGCCGATGTCCGAGATGAACGGGTTGAGCGACATGCGCAGGGGATACTTGAGCAAAAGCTTCAGCGGCGGCAGGCCCTTGGCGCGGCCGGTCACCACGTACTGCTTCTGCAGCTCGTCCAGCAGGTTGGCGCGCAGGCGGCGGATCATGCCCGCGGTGCCGGCCGAGCCGATCACGACCGTCGGCACCAGCAGGTGCTGGACGACCGAGACGAACTTGCCCATGGTCCAGGGCTGGTCCACGTATTCGGGCTCCATCAGCCCGCCGATCGAGATGCCGAAATAGCGGTTGGAGAGGTAGAGCAGCACCAGCGCCAGGAGGAAGTTGGGCGTGGCGAGGCCGAGAAACCCCAGGAACGTGAGGCCATAGTCGCCCCAACTGTACTGGTGCGTCGCCGAATACACGCCGATGGGAAACGCGACCACGTAGGTGAACAGCACGGTCGCCAGCGTGACGATGAAGGTCAGGAACAGCCGGTCGCCGACGATCTTGGACACGGGCTGGCTGTACTCGAACGAATAGCCCATGTCGCCCTGCAGCAGGCCGCCCAGCCAGTAGGCGTATTGCACGATCATCGGCTGATCCAGGCCGTACTGCTCGCGCAGGTATTGGATCTTGTCCGGGTCCACGCTCTCGCCCTGGCTTTCCAGCTCGGCGATGTAAGTTTCGAGGTAGTCGCCCGGCGGAAGCTGGATGATGATGAACGTCAGCGCGCTGATCGCCAGCAGCGTCGGGATCATGATCATCAGGCGGTGGGCGAGGTAGCGCAGCATGGCGCGCGCGGCCCTATTTCGCCGCGGCCGCGGCGGTGCGCGCCGCGCCGTCGAACCACAGCGTGTCCAGGCGGTAGATGCCGAAATGCGCGCCCGGCTCCCAGCTGTAGACGCCCTTGACGGGCAGGTTGCGGAGGCGCCGGCTGACCACCACGGGCTGCGGCACCGCCGAGACGATGCCGATCGAGGTCACTTCCTGGGCGTTGATCTCGAGGATGCGCCGCCAGATCGCGATCAGGTCCTCGCGCTTGCGCGCCGTGTACCATCGCTCGTGGAGCTGCATCAGCTCGCGGCCCCAGGCCATGTCGGGCGGCTCGCCGGCGCGGCCCTTGGTCTCGTAGAACTGGCCCCATTTCGGCCACATCAGCCGGTCCTGCCGGACCGGCGTGAACTCGTCGGGCGGCATCTCGGGCTTCGCCAGGCCGTTGTCGATGCCCGACCACGCCGCCATCACGGTTTCGCCTGCGAACACGCGGTTGCGGAACACCTCGCGCTGCGACGGCTTGGTGAACAGCTTGACGCCGGCCTGCGCCCAGGTGTCGCGCACCAGTTCCAGCACGTCCACCTGCTCGGTCGATTCGCCTGCGGTCTCGACGATGATCTCGAGCACGCGCCCGTCCGGCATCAGGCGGAAACCGCGGCCGTCGCGCTTGGTCAGCCCCAGCTCGTCCAAGAGCCGGTTGGCCTCCTTGAGGTCGAACCTGGCCCAGGCCTCGGCGTGCTCTTTGCTGTAGAGCGGGCTTTCGGGCAGCAGCGTGTTCTGGCCCGTCAGCGCCAGGCCGTAATAGATCACCTGGTTGACCTCGTGGCGGTTGATCGCCAGCGACAGCGCGCGGCGGAACCGAACGTCGCGGTTGAGTTGCCGCCACGCCGGGTCCTTGGCGTTCAGGTTCGGGTAAAGGGCGATCTGCGAGCCGATGCCGGTGCGCCACAGGCGCGTGTCGAAGTCGTGGTTCTTCTGGGCGCTGCGCAGGAACGTGTAGTTGTCGAACCTGAGGTAGCGCGCCTGCAGGTCGGTCTCGCCCGCGCCGGTCTTGGCCGGGATGATCTTGTTGTCGGCCACGTTCATGATCACCCGGTCGATGTACGGAAGCTGGCGGCCTTCCGGGTCGACGCGGTGGAAATAGGGGTTGCGCACGAACACGAATCGGTCCGACGGCGCGTGCGTGGTGTTGATCCAGGGGTCGAGCTGCGGCAGGTCGGGGTTGTCGTTCTTGTACTGGTTGTCCATCAGGTTGTGCCACGGCGCCCAGCTGCGCTGGCCGGCGGCGCGGGCGGCGCGCTGCAGGGCCAGCGGGTCGCTGTACTTCTCGTGGAACCGCTTGAGGTAGTGCGCGGGCCGGTAGATGTAGAGCGGCGAGGCGCCGGCGAGCTGCGCCAGGAACGCCGGGTTGGGCCGGTTCCAGGCATAGCGCACCGTGTGCGCGTCGATCATCCGGAACTCGGGCTTCTCGCCCGCGACCAGAAGCTGCGCCGGAATCCCCGTGGGCTGCAGCTTGTCGTTGTTGGCCACGTCTTCCCAGAAATAGCGGAAGTCCTCGGCCGTGAACGGATGGCCGTCCGACCATTTGTGGCCTTTGCGCAGGTGGAACGTGAAGATGCGGTCGTCCTCGACCTCCACCTTCTCGGCGATGTCGGGCACCAGCTCCAGCTTCTCGTTGTAGCGGACCAGGCGCGCGTAGCCGTACACCACCAGCAGGCGCACGTCCTTGGACCCGCCCATCAGGATGCGCATATCCCCGCCGTGCCGGCCGACGCTGCGCCCTTCGCCCGTCACGGTTTCGACCAGCGGGTTCTCGGGCAGGCGCTTTTCCACCGCCGGCAGCTTGCCGTCGCGCACTTGGGCCTCGAGCATCGGCGTCTCGACATAGGCGAAAGCCGGCGCGGCGGCGAGCGCCAGGATGAGACCCAGCGCGAGGCCCAAGGTCCGCCGGCGGGGCGGCGTCAAACGGGTGCGGTCCATCCTCATGCCACCATCAGCTTAGCGGGCAACTCGTGGGCGCGCACGAAGTGGCCCTGGCCCATGTCGATCAGGCGCGGGCGGCGCCTGTCGCCGTCGTCGGTGAAAGGCTCGGGCCACAGCGGCGGCTCCGAGGCCTTGCCCTCCATCAGCGCGGCCAAGTTCAGCCGGCGGTTGGGGTCGGGGTCGGGCACGGCGTGCAGCAGCGCCTGGGTGTAGGGATGCACGGGATGGCGGAACAGCTCCTCGCGCGGCGCCACCTCCACCAGCCGGCCGCGGCACATCACCGCGATGCGGTCCGAAATGTAGTTCACCACCGCCAGGTTGTGCGAGATGAACAGGTAGGTGAGCCCCAGTTCCTTCTGCAGGTCCTTCAGCAGGTTCAGGATCTGCGCCTGGATCGAGACGTCGAGCGCGGAGACCGGCTCGTCGCAGATCAGAAGGTCGGGCCTGAGCGCCAGCGCGCGCGCGATGCCGATGCGCTGGCGCTGCCCGCCCGAGAAGCTGTGCGGATAGCGCTTGAGGTGCCGCACGTCGAGGCCCACCAGCCGCATCAGCTCCTTCACCGTCTCGGCGCGCGAATCCGCGTCCCCCACGCCGTGAATCACCAGCGGCTCGCTGATGATGTCGAACACGGTCATGCGCGGGTTCAAGGATCCGAACGGGTCTTGGAAGATGAACTGGATGCGTTTGCGGTAGGGCACCAGCTCCCGTCCGCTCAAGGCCAGCCAGTCGATCGGCTTGCCGTGGTCGTTGAAGGTGACCGTGCCGCTGTCGGGCGTCAGCGCGCGCATGATCACCTTGCTGAGCGTGGTCTTGCCGCAGCCGCTCTCGCCCACCAGTCCCAGGCACTCCCCGCGGAACACCTCCAGGCTCACCCCGTCCACGGCGGTCACCCTGCCCGCGCCGGTCGCGCCCGCGAACAGACCGGCCCTGCGGATCGTGAACTCCTTGGTGATGTCCCTGACCGCGATCAGGGGCGCCGACGGGTCGGCGTCGGCCGGCCATTGGGTTTCCCTGGCCGCCATCAGTTCGCTCTTGCCGGTCTGAATCTCGCGGATCGGCACCAGCCGTTCGCCCGGCTTCATGTTGAAGCGCGGCACCGCGCGCAGCAGCGCCCTCAGGTACGGATGCTGGGCGCGCGCGAAGATGTCATCGAGCGTGCCGCTCTCCATCACCTGGCCCTGGTACATGACGACGATCTCCTCCGCCATGTTGGCCACCACGCCCAAATCGTGCGTGATCAGGAGCAGGGCCATGCCCAGCTCCCTCTGGAGGTCGTTCATCAGCTTCAGGATCATCGCCTGGATGGTCACGTCGAGGGCCGTGGTCGGTTCGTCGGCGATCAGCAGGGCCGGGCGGCACACCAGCGCCATCGCGATCATCGCGCGCTGGCGCAGGCCCCCGGACAGCTCGAACGGATAGGTCTTGAGCGCCTTCGCCGGGTCGGGGAAGCCGACCATGCCGAGCATCTCCGCGGTCAGCTCGAGTGCCTGCGGCTTCGAGACGTCGCGGTGCAGCAGCAGCGCCTCGCTCACCTGGTCGCCCACGGTGTGCAGCGGCGACAGCGAGGTCATCGGCTCCTGGAAGATGATCGAGATGCGCCCGCCGCGGATCCGGCGATAGGCCGGGCTGTCCTGCGGGATCTTGGCGAGGTCGCGCACCTTGTCCGGCTTGCGCGGATCGGCGAACAGGATTTCGCCGGCGACCACGCGGCCGTTGCGCGGCAGGATGCCCATGATCGCCTGGCTGATCACCGACTTGCCCGAGCCGGACTCGCCCACCACCGCGATGGTCCTGCCCGCCGGCACGCGGAACGAGACGCCGCGCACCGCCTGCACCGTGCCCTCGTTGGCCTGAAAATGCACCGCCAGGTCGTTGACGCGCAGAAGCTCGCCCGGCGCGATCGGCGCGGCGCCGTTCGCGGCGCCGGCATTGGCGGCTGCGTGGCTCATGCGTGCCCGGTTTCCGCGCGCGCCGCGTCCGACGCGGGCGCGGCCTCGGCCGTCAGGCCAAGCGCCGCCAGGTTCCCGGTCGTGGCCGGGCTCAAGGGCACGCGGTTGGCCTCGGCGCTCCGCGCCGCGCGCGCCACGATCTCGGCGAAGCCCTCGATGGTGGAATCGAGCCGGAGCGCCCGCCCGCCGCCGCGCACGCTCAACTGCATCCAGCCGCGCGTCCGGTCGCGCCGCGTCGAGTAATAGGACAGGGCCATCCCCTTAAGCTCGTCCCAGCGCAGCGACACGGGCCACGGGCCGACCGAAGCGATGCCCGCATCGTCGATCCGCACGACCGTCATGTGCCGAAGCGCAGTCCGCGCGGCAAATACCACAAATAGCGCGCCGAAGCCCGCAAGAATCCACATGATGACCGGGCTCGTGGGCAGGAACAGCAGCGGCCCCAGGGTGGCCGCAACGCCCAGGGCCGCACGCGCGTAGTCGCCGCGAAGCTCCCGCGGCGGATAGCGGTGCTCCTTCATGCGCCGCCCCGATTCATGCGCCGCCCCGATTCACGCCGCGGCCCCGAACAGCCGCGCGGCGTCGAGCCACCGCACGGCGGGGTGGCGGGCGGTCGCAGCCAGGAACCGGGCGATGAAGCGCCAGCCCGCCGCGTCTTCGGCCAGGTGGTGGGTGAGAAACCCGGTCGGCGCGCCGCTTGCGGCCTTGCCCAGCCGGCGCGCCTTCAGGTGCTTGACGACCGCCCCCAGGATCGTCTCGGCGCCGGCGAAGCGGCGCTTCGGCCCGCTCCAGTCGATGCTCTCGATAGGCGCGTCGATCCGCACGAGGCCGCCGCGGGCGCGCGCGGGCGCGCGCGGATTGCCGCACGAAAGGCCGGCGAGGCCGAGCTTGCCGAGGCCCGCGGCCACGCCCGCGTCAATGCGGTTCCAAGGCGGCACCAGGACGGGCAGGAACCGCCCGCCTGCGGCCTTTTGCAGCAGGACGCGCCCCTCCGCCAGTTCGGCCAGGATCGCGGCGCGGGGCCGGTCGGCACCCAGCTCGCATTTCTTCGCGCCCGCCGGGGCGTGGTTCGTGTGGCCGTAGCCGTGCTGGAGAACGTACACGTGCGTATGCTTGGCGAGCGCGGCGAACAGGGACCGCCGCGCGTCGCGCGGGATCACGGCAAGCGCCAGGGGAACGTCGTGTTGCTCCGCTAGGCCCAAAAGGCGCCGGAGGGCGGGCGTGGCGGCCACGGCGTCGTCGTCGCGCCACCACAGCGTGGCCGTACGCCCGGCCTTTGCCCAGGCGTCCAGCTCGCGCCGGAGCGCGCTCCAGGCCGCGCCGTCGGCGCCGGTGGCGGCAGTAGGGGACTTGCCGGCTGGAAGGATGCTCACGCCTGTCATGGATCGCGCTATTGGCTCAAATCTCCGGCAAATGTCGCTTTTTCCGCGACCGCGTGCAACAAGACCCTGGCGGACTTGCGCGCCCCGTCGGTGTCGATCATGAGGCTCCCCGGCGGCGGCGCGGCGGCGTCGATCGCCGCCGCCAGGGCCCCGGGACCCAGCTCCCCGGGCGCCACCCAACGGCACAGCCCGTGCCGTGCCAGCGCGCGGCAGCGCAAGGTCTGCTCGACCTCCGCCTCGTCCGCGAACGGCACGAACACCGCGGGCGCGTGCGCGGTCAGCACCTCGATCGCGGTGTTGTACCCGGCCTGGGAAACCGAGCAAAGCACGCCGGGTAACAAGGCGGTGAAGTCCGGCCGTGCCCGCTCCACGACGACGCCCGCGGGCGCCGCGCTCCGCAGCGACCGGAACGCGGCTTCGTCGAGATTGTGCCCGGCCAAGAGCCGCCACGGCCGGTCGGCGTAACGCGTGAGGGGCCGGGCCTGGAGCGCGGCCTTCAGCAGCGGCTCGCCCACCGCGCCGCCGCCGCTCGAGACGATCACCTCGGGCGCGCGCGCCGCGCCGGCCGGGGCGGGCAGGGGTTGGTCCAGCAGGTAGCCGGTGTAGTGCAGCTTGCCGGCGATGCGCCTGGCCTCGGGAAAGCTCAGGTCCAGCGGGATCAGCGCGGGATCGCCGTGCACCAGGACGAAATCGAAGCGCTCGTTGACCGCCGCAATGATCGGCTCGATCCGTCCGGGCGCCGGGGGGTGGATGATGTCGCGCAGCGAACACGCGACGGTCGGGCGCGTCCGGCGCGCATGGGCCGCTTCCAGCAGCGGCTCGAGCTCGAAGCGCAGCAGCCGCCGGCCGAACGGGTAGAGCTCGATCACCAGCAAATCGGGCCGAACGCGCTCGAACAGGTCGATCAGCGCCGCGCGCCGCCGCGCGCGCCAGGCTTCGTCCACCGACCGGCCGGTCTCGTCCAGAAGCTGCTTGAACGTCGCATCCGCCGCGCGCGCCGGCGGCAGCTGCACGAACGCCACGCCGCCCGCGGGCAGGTTCGGCACCGGCATGCCGCCGCTCGCCAGCGTCACGGCAGCGCCCGCGTCGGCGAGGCCCCGCCCCAGCGCCAGCGCGCGCCGCAGGTGCCCCACGCCCAGGAGATGCTGGACGTGGATCAGCGCGCGGGGCGGGGCGCTCACGCCGCGCCCCCGGCTTTGAGCGGGATGTTGAGGCGCCGGACGCTGGGCATGCCGTCCGGCGCCAGGCCGAACAGGTGCGCGCAGGGCTCGCGCAGCTTGTGCGCCGGCGGACCGGTCATGTCCCAGCCGGTCGCCAGCGCGTAGACCGCGCGGATCACGCCCTTGTGCGCCACCGCCACGGTGCCGGCTGCTGCTGCGCGCTCCTTGAGGAACGGCAGCACGCGCCGCTGCACCGCGCGCGGCGTCTCGCCGCCGGGCGCCGCGAAGTCCAGGCCCTTCGCCTCCCACGCGCGCATCAGGTCGCCGAGCTCGCGGCGCAGCGCATCGAGGTGCATTCCCTCCCACGCCGCCCAGTCCATCTCCACCAGGCGCCGGTCGCAGGGCGCGTCCGCGGCGCCCAGCAGGCGCGCGGTCTCGACCGCGCGGCTCAGCGGGCTCGTGACCCACGCGAAGCCCGCGAACTCCGCCGGCACCCGCCAGGTCATCACCTCGGACCGGCCGGAGTCCGACAGCGGCACGTCGCCGCGGCCCTGCACGCGCTTGGCCTCGTTCCATTCCGTGGGCCCGTGGCGCAGCAGCAGAAGCGCGGTCATCGCGCCCCCTTGCGCTTGCGCCGCGCCGCCGCCGCCAGCGTCTCGTTCAGCAGCTCCACGGCCCGCAGTATGTCGTGGCGCGCGGCCACGTGCAGCAGGGCGGCGGCGCCCATCGCGCGCCGGCGCGCCGGCGCGTCCAGCAGCTCCGCGACCGCGCGCGCGAACGCCTCCGGGTCCTCGCTGTCGACCAGGATGCCGGTCTTCCCCTCCGCGACCACGTCGCCGACGCCGGTGCCGCGCCCCGCCACGACCGGCAACCCGGCGGCTTGCGCCTCCAGGATCGCCATGCCGTAGGCCTCGCGCACGCCGGGCCAGACGTAGAGGTCGCAGGCCGCGTACACCGCCGGCAGGCGCGCGGGCCTGAGCGCGCCCAGGTACAGCACGCGCCCGTGGAGGGGCGCGAACGCGGCCTCCACGTCGGCGCGTGCCGCGCCGTCGCCCACGACCACGAGGCGCCACGGCCGGTCTGCGATCTTGCCCAGCGCGCGCGCCAGCACGCGGTAGGAGTCGAGCTTGTCGCCCGGCCGCATCATGGCCACGGCCAGAAGCCGCGGTACCTCCGGCGGCAGCCTGGCGTCGAGGGCGCGGCGATGGCGCGCGCGATGCGCGGCCGCGCGCCGGAACGGCGCGCCGTCCTGGAACGGCGGCAGCATCGAAAGCCGCGCGCCGCGCTTCAGCACCGGCCGCACCCCCTCGGCGTCGACCGCGGTCAGGCACAGCGCGGCGTCGGCCTTGCCGATCGCCTCCAGCGCCGCGGCGTAGCCCCGGGCCCAGGGACCCTCGCGGCGCTTCGGCGCGACCGACGGCTCGGCCACGACGTAGGGGATGCCGAGCGCCGCGCCGACCGCGGGCCCGAGATGGTCGGGGGCCTTGTGGTAGAGGTGGTAGGTGAACCAGGCCTGCGGGCGTTCCGCTTTCGCCAGGGCGCGGTAGTGCCGCACCAGCGCCGCGGCGATGCGCGCGCCTTGCGCGGCGATGCGCGCCTGCGCCCGGGGATCGCCCGCCGGATCGTAGGCGCGGAAGGTCGAGGCAAGCGCGACCCGGTGTCCGCCCATCTCCAGCGCGCGCATCAGCAGCCGCGCCATGCGCCGGTCGCCCGACGGCTTGGGGTGCGTCGGCGCCTTCAGCGGCGCGTAGAAAGCGACGCGCATTCCCGCTCTGCCTGCATGGCATGATCGAACTGGGCGAGACCGAATTTGGCGGCGATGCGGGCGAGGTTGCCCTGGAACGCGAAATCGCGCGCCACGCGCCGGCGCGCCGCCGCGCCGAGATCGCGCCGGCGCTCCGGGTGCTGGAGCAGCGCGTCGATGGCCTGGGCCAGGGTTTCGGCATCGCCCGGCGGCACCAGCACGCCGGTCCGTCCGTCCTCGATCAGCTCGCCGATCGCGCCCGCGGTCGTGGCGACGCAGGCGAGACCCTGGCTCGCGGCTTCCATCAGCACGTTGGGCAGGCCGTCGCGGTCGCCCTGGCGGTCGATCTTACTCGCCAGCACGAACAGATCGGCCGCGCGGTAGGCCTCGAGCACCTTCTCCTGCGGCTGGGCGCCGCGCCACTCCGTGCGCTCGGCGATGCCGAGCCGCGCGGCCTCGCGCTTGAGCCTCTCGGCCAGCGCCCCGCCGCCGACATGCACGAAGCGCCACGCGCGCCCGCGCGGCAACAGCGCGAGCGCGTCGAGCAGCACGTCGTAGCCCTTTTTCTCGACCGCGCGGCCGACCGAGAGGACCACGGGCGCGCCGTCGCGCGCGCGCGGCGCGGGCGGTGGGGGAAAGCGCGCGGCGTCGAGGCCGTGATAGACGAGGTCGAGCCGCCGCGGATCAGGCGCCAGCGCCTTCAGATGCTCGAAGCCGAGCCGGGTGCAGGTGACGAGCCAGTCGAGCTCCGCCAACTTCTCGCGCTTCTCCCACTCCGGCGTGATCCAGATGTCGCGCGCATGGGCCGAGCAGCTCCAGGGCAGGCCGCGCATCACGGCCGCGTAGCGCGCGACCGAGGCGGGGGTGTGCAGGAAATGCGCGTGCAGGCGGCGTATGTCCGCCGGCAGCTCGGCCGCCAGCACACAGGCCTGGCCGAAGCGCCGCGCGCGGTTGGGGGTCGGGTCGCGGCGGAGGTCGCGCAGGAACTTGCGCCTGGCGGCCGCGTAACCCTCGAGCCGCCGGGCCTTGCGCCAGCCCTCGAGCACGCGCGCGGGCTCGCGCCAGAGGTATTCGGGCAGATAGAGCACCGGCGCGCGGGTGGCGCGGTGCGCGGGGTGGCGGTGGCGGTCCGTGGGATGCCTGAGGGATACCAGCAGCATGTCGAGGCCGAGCCGCTCCAGCGCCTCGATCTCCTGCGCGATGAAGGTTTCGCTCAGGCGCGGATAGCCCTTGAGCAGCACGGCCACGCGGCCCGGCGGCGCCGGGGCGGGTCTGGCGGCGGACTCGTTCACCGGGGCGCGGAGAAGGGCGGTCAGCCGCCTCGCGCGGCCAGGCGCGGCACCGCGACGCGCCGGCGCGCCAGCGTCTGCGTCACCAGGCGGTTGACGTTTTCGGTGCCGTCGAGCAGCCCCGGCACCACGACGTGCGAGGGCGGGCTCTGCTGCGGAAGCTGGCGCAGCGCGGTGGCCATGACGCGCGCGTCGCGCACGCCGTCGTTCTCCAGCATCCGGACCAGCCCCAGCTCCTGCGCGCAGCTGGCGCGGATGTGCTGCTCGAGGCGCGGCACGGTGCGCGGCACGATCAGCGCGCGCTTGTCGAACGACAGGATCTCGCAGAACGTGTTGTAGCCGCCCATCGCCACGACGCCCAGCGCGTTCGCCATCAGCGCCTCGAGCCGCGCGTCGAACGTGGTCATGCGCACGTTGCCCAGGCGCTGGGCGCGGCGCAGGAACTCGGCCTGGTGGTCGGGCGCCATGAACGGGCCCAGCACCACCATCGCGGGGTGCGGCATGCCGGGATCGGTTTCGTAGGCGCGCAGCACCCAGTCCACCATCTCCTCGCCGTCGCCGCCGCCGCCGGGCGTGACCAGCAGGTAAGGGTCCTTGAGGTCGTCGAGGTCGGGGTTGCGCGGCATCGGCGTCAACGGCACCGAGCGCGGCAGGTAGCCGGTGTAGGTGAGCTTGCGCCGGACCGATCTCGGCAGCTCGATGCCCTCGAGCGGGTCCCACAGCTGCGGCAGGCCGTACACCCAGATCTGGTCGTACAGGTCGCGCAGCGCCGGCAACGCGTTCTTGCGCTCCCATTCCGGGCCCAGCACCTCGGGCTCGTCCATCACGTCGCGCAGGCCCAGCACCAGCGGCGTGCCGCGGCGCTTCAGCATCATCAGGGTCTGCTTCACCTCGCCGCGCAAGCCCAGCGGCTCCTTGTCCACGATGAACAGGTCGGGGTCGAAGATGTCGGCGGTGTGGCGGATGATCGACGCGCGCATCGCCAGCGTCTCGTCGGTGTCGATGTGCAGGTTGAGCGAGGTGTACTCGCCGTTCCTCAGCTTGATGATGCCCGGCACGCGCACGAAATCCACGCGCGCGCGGAAGTCGAAGCTGCCGATGATCGGCGAGCCCGACAGGATCAGCACCGACAGGTCCTTGTGCGCCTCCACCAGCGCGTGCGCGATCGCGCGCACCCGGCGCAAGTGGCCGAGGCCCATCGTGTCGTGGCAATAGAACAGCACCCGTGCGCCGCTTGGTACGGTCGTCATCGCGAGCCTCGCCGCCGGAGTGTTGGTTTTGTGCTCCCCCTGGACCGGGAAACTATGGCACACTTGGCGCGGCGCCCGATACCGCAAAACCGCCGCGGCGCGCGGGCGGAATGGCCGTGGCGCCATGCGTGTTTACGATTCCGCCGTTTACAGATAACGTATTAAGGAATAAGGAGAATCGGGCGGGAACCGCCTCCGGGGAGCGACCATGAGTCTTAACGAAGAAGTGGACGCGCTGCGCCGCGTGCCGCTGTTCGCCAAGATGGACCCGACCAAGCTCAAGCTGCTCGCCTTCACCAGCGAGAAGCTCGACTACCAATCCGGCCAGGATCTGTGCCGCCAGGGCGACGCCGGCGACGCGATGTTCGTCATCATGTCGGGCGAGGCCGACGTGATCGTCGACACGCCCGCGGGCGAGCACGTGGTCGCGCGCCTGGGCAAGAACAGCTTCGTGGGCGAGATCGCGATCCTGTGCGACGTGCCGCGCACCGCCACGGTGCGCGCCAAGGAGAAGCTGAGCGCGCTGCGCATCTCCAAGGACCTGTTCTTCAAGCTGGTGGGCGAGTTTCCCCAGATCGCGGTCGAGATCATGCGCGAGCTGGCGCACCGCCTCGACCGCACCACCAAGGACCTGGCCAAGGCCAAGGCGGCGTGAGCCGTTCAGCGTCTATCCTTGTCGTCCCCTCATGCTTCGACAAGCCCGGCGTGAGGGCCTCATCCTGAGCCTGTCGAAGGACGAGGCCCGCGGGCCGCAACCGTGAGCCGCCTCGACAGCGCGATCCGGCGGCTTGAGGCCCAGCGCGCCTGCCTCGAGTTCGCCGCCAAACTGATCGCAACGGTGCCCGGCCCCATCGTCGAGCTGGGCCTGGGCAACGGGCGCAGCTACGACCACCTGCGGCAAATCCTGCCGGGGCGCGAGATCTTCGCCTTCGACCGCCAAGTCGACGCGCATCCCGACTGTGTGCCCGACGCGCGCCACCTGGTGCTGGGGAACTTCGAGGATACGCTGCCGGACGCGCTGGGGCTGATCGGCGCCAGGGCCGCGCTGATCCACGCCGACACCGGAACCGGCGAGGCCGAACGCAACGCCAGGCTCGCGGCCTGGCTCGCGCCGCGTCTTCTGGCGCTCGCGGCGCCGGGCGGCGTCATCGTCAGCGACCAGGCGATGCCGGGCATCGCCGCGCCCCTGCCGTTGCCCCCGGGCGTCGCGGCGGGGCGGTATTTTCTCTATCGCTTGGACCGGCAATGAGCGGACGCCAGCACGACTTCTGGACCAGGTTCGATGCGGCGGTCGCCTTCGCGGCCGAATTGCACGTCGGCCAGCGGCGTAAGGGCACCGAGACGCCCTACGTCTCGCATCTGTTCGCGGTGGCCGCGATGGTGCTCAGCCATGGCGGTTCGGACGACGCGGTGATTGCCGCGCTGCTGCACGATTCGCTGGAGGACCAGGGTGACGGCTATGCCGGCGGTCGCTCCGCGCTCAAGGGCGAAATAGACCGGCGCTTCGGTCCGGCAGTGCTCGCCATCGTCGCAGAGCTGACCGACGACGCCGTGATCAAGAAGCCGGCTGCGGGCGACGGCGGAACCCGTGCGCAATGGTTGAGCCGCAAGCGGCTCTATGTTGCGCACGTGCGGCGCGCCTCCGTTGAAGCCTGTCTGGTTTCGTGCGCGGACAAGCTTCACAATGTGCGGAGCATGATCGCCGATCACGCCGAAGTCGGCGATGCGCTGTGGGCCCGGTTCCGCACCGGCTCCAAGGACGATCAGGTCTGGTATCACGAGGAACTGGCGGCGGCGTTTTCCGGCCGCGCGCCCGGCAGTCTGGTCGAAGCGTTGACCGAGGCGGTCGCACGCCTGAAGCTGCTGTAGCGCCTATACCCCGAACTCCACCGTCACCGGCACGTGGTCCGAGGTGTTGTCCCAGTCGCGCGCCTCGCGCAGCACGCGCGCCGATTTGAGCTTGCCTTCGAGCGCCGGCGTCGCCCAGACGTGGTCGAGCCGCCGCCCGCGGTCCGAGGCCTTCCAGTCGCGGTTGCGGTAGCTCCACCAGGTATAGAGCCGCTGCTCGGGCGGGATGAAATGCCGCACCGCGTCCACCCAGCGCGCGGATTTCTGCATGCGCCCGAGCTTCTCAACCTCGACGGGCGTGTGGCTCACCACGTCGAGCAGCTGCTTGTGCGACCACACGTCGGTTTCGAGCGGCGCGATGTTGAAGTCGCCCACGGCGATCATCCGGTCCTTGGGGCCGCGCGCCGTGGCGAACCAGCGCGCGAGGGCGTCCACGAACGCGAGCTTGTGCGCGAACTTGTCGTTGGCCCCGGGGTCGGGCACGTCGCCGCCCGCGGGGATGTAGATGTTGTGCAGCTCCACGCCGCCCTTAAGCGTCACGAAGGCGTGGCGGCAGTCCTGCTTGCCGCACCAGCCCTTGGTCGCCTCGGCCGCGAAGGGAACGCGCGAGAGGATCGCCACGCCGTTGTAGCCCTTCATGCCGTGCACCAGCCGGTGCCTGTACCCCAGCGCCGCGAACGCCTGGTGCGGGAACAGCTCGTCCGGCACCTTGGTTTCCTGCAAGCACAGCACGTCCGGGTCCAGCGCCGCGACCAGCTTCTCGACCGGCTCCAGGCGGATGCGGACCGAGTTGATGTTCCAGGTGGTGACGCGCATCGGCGGGGCGGGGGCGCTTGGGGAGCCCGGGGCGCGGGGGGCGCTGGGGTCAGCCGATGGTCACGTCCAGCGTGCCGACCTTCTCGATCTCGCCGTGCAGCTTGTCGCCCCTGACCACCGGGCCCACGCCGTCGGGCGTGCCGGAATAGATCACGTCGCCGGGCGCTAGGGCCACCAGCGCCGAGAGGTACGAGATCATCTCCGGCACCTTCCAGATCATCGCGCCCAGGTCCGAGTTCTGTTTCACCTGCCCGTTGACCGCGAGCCTGATCGCGCCCTTGGCGGGATGGCCGATCTTGGCCGCGGGCGTGAGCGCCGAGCACGGCGCGGAATGGTCCCAGCCCTTGCCCATCTCCCAGGGCCGGCCGCGGTCGCGCGCCGCGAACTGCAAATCGCGCCGCGTCATGTCGAGCCCCACGCCGTAGCCGTAAACGAGGTCGAGCGCCTTGGCGACCGGCACGTTGGCGCCGCCCTTGCCCAGCGCCACCACCATCTCCAGCTCGTAGTGCAGGTTCTTGGTCTGCGGCGGATAGGGCACGGTGCCGCCGTCCTGGACGATGGCGTCGGCCGGCTTGGCGAAGAAGAACGGCTCCTCGCGGTTCGGGTCGTAGCCCATCTCGACGATGTGCGCGGCGTAGTTGCGGCCGACGCACCAGATGCGGCGCACCGGAAAGCGGTCCTTGCTGCCCTGGACCGGCACGCTGGGCAGGTCCCAGGCGGGAATGACGAAGCTCATGCTGGTTGTCCCGATGGCTTGAGTGGTGGTGCGGAAAAAAGGGTCAGAAGATATACGCCCGGCCGCCCAGGATTCCCAGCGGCCAGCGCCCGCGCAGGAACAGGCCCAGCTTCGCGGAAAACGCATGGTCGCGGCCCGCGCCGGCCAGCAGCGCCAGCGCCCCCAGGTAACAGGCCTGGCTGGCCGCGCCCGCCGCCGCGGCGGCGAAGCCGGGATCGGGGAACCTCGCCGCCCGCGCCGCGGCGTCATGCGGAAGAAGCGCCGCTTCGGTCAGAAGCGCGAGGACCCGCCGCCGGCCGAGGCGCTTCGCCGCGCGTTTCAGCAGGGCCTTGCGTTCCCGCTCCTCCGCGCGCCACGCCGCGCGCGGCCAGGCCGGGTCGCGCGCGATGTCCAGCGCCTCGCGCCAGCTTGCGATCCAGGCGAGGCGCGCTTGCCCCGCCCCAAGCGCCCTGGCCCAGGCCCGGCCCGCCCGCGTTTCCGTTGCCGACGGCTTCCTGCCCGCCCGCGCGAACCAGCGGGCCTTGGCGATCGCTTCCAGCAGCGCGCCGATTTCAGCCGCCGGCGCGCTCACCGCTTGCCGCGCTGCTCGCGCCACAGGCCAAGGGCGTCCTGCACCGGCCGGTCCGAGAAGCTGAACAGCACCGCGTCGCCCGCCGCTTCGTGCCGGATCCAGGCCCAGGACGGCGCCACGAAAACGTCGCGCGGGCCCCAGTCGAAGGTCTTGCCGCCCACGGTGCTGCGGCCCCTGCCTTCGACCACCGCGAACACGGTGCCGTCGGTCGAACGATAGGGCGCGCTGCCGAACCCCTTGGGCAGAAGCTGGATGAACGAGCCGATGGTCGGCATCGCGTAGCCGCCGGTCGCGGGGTTGGTGTAGGTCATCTTGAGGCCGTGGCACGGGTCCCACTCCCCGGCCCGGCGCATGGTCTCGAGCGCCTCGCGCGTGCGCGCGTAGGGGTAATTGAACACCGGCGAGGTGCGTCCCTTGGCGGCGTAGCCCAGCGGCAGCAGGCCCGCGCCGTAGCGCGCCGGCGCGTCGCCCACCGGGCGGTTGAGCGGCTGCGTGTCCTCGGGATAGTTCTCGGCGAAGCCCGCGTCCAGCATCCGGACCATCGGGATGTCGAGCCCGTCCAGCCACACCATCGGCCGGTCGCTGTCGTTGCCGTGGTCGTGCCAGGTCCACGAGGGCGTGATGACGAAGTCGCCGGGCCGCATCAGGGTCTTTTCGCCGTCCACCGCGGTGTAGGCGCCGTCGCCCTCGACGATGAAGCGCAGGGCCGACTGCGTGTGGCGGTGCGACGGCGCGATCTCCCCGGGCAGGATCAACTGCAAGCCCGCGAACAGCGTGCGGGTGATCGCGGCCTCGCCGCCCAGGCCCGGGTTTTTCAGGATCAGCACGCGGCGCACCGCCTCCTTGGCGCCGATCAGGCCGCCGGCCTCCATCAGGTGGGGCCGCACCTCGGCATAGCGCCAGATCGCGGGCACGCAGGGGCTCGCGGGCGCGGGCGGCACGAGCTGGTGCAGCGTTTCCCACAGCGGCGCGAGGCTCAGCGGCGCGATGCGCTCGTAGAACGCGCGCCGCGCGGCCTTGTCGCCCGGTTTCGGTTCTCTTTGGGGCGCCTTCGGAGGCCGCTTCTTGGCGGCGGTCTTGCTGGCGGTCATGCCGGACCTCCCGTGCGTGGCCTTGGCGTCGGGCCTGCCGCGTCAGGCATTGGCATCGACTCGCACCTTCGCGCCGGGGTCGAGCTTGGGCAGCTTGAGGCCGAGCTGCTTTTCCACCAGCTCCCGCGCGCGCTTCAGGTAGTCGTCCAGCATCTCGTCGTTCCGGCGCTGCTTGATGCCGAAGCGCCGGAACGCCTCGTTGTTGGCGGAGTCCTTCCTGCCGAAGAACGCCGGCAGCATGGGGAAATAGCGGTCGATGGCGTCCTGCACCGCCGCGCGGCCCTCCTTGGTCTTGCACAGCTCGACCGTGAAGTCCTTGCCGAACTGGGCGTGGAAGCGCTCTTCCGGCATGGTCATGCGCGCGAGGTTGCGCAAGGGGTGGAAGGTGCAGGTCGCCAGGTCCTCGACCTGGAGGATCTCGGCGAGGTCGGCCAAGAGCTTGATGACGCAGAACTCGGCCCAGGTCTTCAACGGGAACTCGAAGATCGACAGCGGCCGCTTGCGCTTCGGCGTCATGTCCTCCGCCGGGATGCCGATCTGCTCGCCCAGTTCGCGGAAGCGCACGTGGTGGCCGTATTCCTCCATCGCCACACGGCAGGTCAGCCACTTGGCGTAGGGCGTGGGCGCCAGGGCGATCGCGGGTTCGTCGAACACCTGCGCGCCATACAGCTCGTTGACCGCGTGGCTGCGCACGATCTTGCGCACCGCGTCCTTGTAGGCGTCGCTCTGCCGGCGGAACTCGTCCACGCTGCGGACCTGCGCGTGCGTCGCGGTCATTACGCTCCCCATCGCATCGCCGGCGTCACAACGCCGGCTCGGTGTTGAAGGCCTCGAGGTCGGTTTCGAGCGGCGCGAAATGCGGCGCCAGCGCCGCCGGGTCGCCTGCCGTCGTGCGTCCCGCGGGGCGGCTTTGCGAAAACACGAACAGCTCGCGCCCGCGCACACAGAACAGCTGCCCCGTGATCGCGTCCGCGGCCGGCAGGCAGAGCTTGAGCGCAAGCTCGCCCACCGGCCTGGCGTCGACCTTCAGCGCCCGCTCCTTGTAGGCGGCCTGGGCGGGATTGGCGGGCTGGATGGTCTCGGTCACGCGGGTATGGGCGAAGGGCGCGATGGCGTTGCAGGTGACGTTGCTGCGCGCCATGTCGAGGGCGGTCGCGCGCGTCAGCCCCATCAACCCCGCCTTGGCGCTGGCATAGGCCGCCTGGCCGTAATTGCCGTAGAACCCCGCGGTCGAGACGATGTTGAGGATGCGGCCCCAGCGGTACTCCGCCCCGCCGCGCTTCGCCTTGGCCTGCTCGCGCATCAAGGGAGTGGCCGCGTTGATGCAATAGAACGCGGCCGACAGGTTGTTGCGGATCACCGCCTCCCAGTCGCGCGGGTCGGCCTTGAACACGAAGCCGTCGCTCAGGATCGCCGCGTTGTTGACCAGGATGTCGAGGCCGCCGAACTCCGCGCGCGCCAGCTCGACCGCCGCCTTGGCCGAGGCCGGGCTCGCGACGCTTTCGGTGTAGGGCACGCCGCCCAGCTCCTTGGCCGCGCCGCGCGCGACCGCGGGGTCCGCGCCTTCGCCGCCGATGCCCGTGCCGTTGTCGGCGATCACCAGCCTGGCGCCGGCTTTGCCCAGCGCCCGCGCGATGGCAAGCCCGATGCCGCGCGCGCCGCCCGTCACCAGCGCGACGTGGCCGGCGAGCGTCCCGGTCACGGCCGCGCTCCGCCCGCGGCCGATAATTTGGCGCGCTCGGCCTCGGTGTAAAACGCGTCGGCGTGGATATCCTCGCGGCGCATGCCGCGGCCCTCCAGAATCGTCTGCGCCGCCTCGGCCATGGCCGGCGGTCCGGCGACATAGGCCTTCCAGCCGTCGAAATCCGCGATGTCCGCCGCCACGGCGTGGTGCACGAAGCCGGTGCGCCGGCGCGGCGGCGCGTCCGGCTCCGACAGCACCGGCACGAACTTCAGGTTGGGATGCGCGGCGGCCAGCGCCTTGAAATGGTCCTCCAGGTACAGGTCGCGCTCCGCGCGCACGCCGAAATACAGATGGATCGGCTGCGGCATGGCGAGCGCGAGGGCGGTTTCGACGATCGACTTGATCGGCGCCAGGCCCGAGCCGCCGGCGATCGCCACGATCGGCCCGGTGTGGTTCTCGCGCAGGAACGAGCTGCCGTAAGGCCCCTGCACGCGCACCGCCTCGCCCAGCCTGAGTCTGGTCGCGGCGTAGGCGCTGGAGGCGCCGCCCGCGACGTGGCGGATATGGAACTCGATCTCCGCGTTGCCCTCGCCGCCACGCGCCGGGACGTTGGCCATGGAATAGTCGCGCGGCGCGATGGCGGCGAAGCCCACCTGCGCGTATTGCCCCGCCGAGAAGGTGAACGGGCCGCCGTCGTCGACCTTGAGGCGCACGCGCGTGATGTCGTGGGTCATGGCGTCGAGGCCGGATACCCGGCAGCCAAGCTCGCGCAAGGGGTGCGCGATCGCCTCGTCGAGCTCGAGCCAGGCCATCTCCACGCCCGGCCCCTGCGGCAGCGACCGGCAGGCCAGCACCAGGCCCTCGGCGCGCTCGGCCTCGGTCAGCGCGAACTCGGAATAGGGGGCCATCTCGACCGAGCCGGCGATCAGGCGCGACTTGCACGCGCCGCAATTGCCGCTGCGGCAGCCGTGCGGGTAGGGCACCCCCTGGGCCAGCGCCGCTTCCAGCACGGTTTCGCCCTCCGGCACCGCGACCGGCGCCGCCCACTGCCTGATCTTCACGGATACGGCCATCGCCCCGCCGCGGCCCTGAAATTGGGGTCCCGCCCGAAAACTGTTGGATGATCCAACAATATGGGCAAGCCGGTCCCCGGGGCAAGCGGCGGGGGCGCAAATCCGGGGGCAGACGGGCGCGCGATTTGCCGCTATCATGCCGCGCGCCGCGGCCGGCGAAGTACCGCATCAAGGGCACCGCCGGGATCGCGACCAAGGGGAAGGAATACGCCATGCGGAAGTTCGTGTTGTTGGCCGCCGCGCTGACGGCGCTGGGGATGCCGGGCGCCGGGGCGCGGGCGCAGGACGTGACGCTCAAGGTGCACCATTTCCTGCCGCCGGGGGCGCCGGCGCAGAAGGACTTCATTCAGCCCTGGACCGAGCGCGTCACCAAGGCCTCGGGCGGCAAGATCAAGTTCCAGATCTATCCCTCGATGCAGCTCGGCGGCGGGCCGCCCGGGCTGTTCGACCAGGCGCGCGACGGCGTGGCCGACATCGTCTGGACCCTGCCCAGCTACACCGCCGGCCGCTTCCCGCTGGTCGAGGTGTTCGAGCTTCCGTTCATGACCCGCTCCGCCAGCGCCACGGCGCCGGCGGTGCAGGAATTCGCCGAGAAGCACCTCAAGGACGAGTTCAAGGAAGTCCAGCCGCTGGTGTTCCATTCGCACGCGCCCGGCCTGTTCCACGTCAAGGCGAAGCCGATCATCTATTTCTCGGACCTTCAGGGCCTGAAGATCCGCGCCCCGACGCGCACCATCAACGACGCGCTCAAGGCGCTGGGCGCCAGCCCCGTGGGCATGCCGGTGCCGCAGCTCCCGCAGGCGCTCTCCACCGGCGTGGTCGACGGCGCGGTGATCCCGTTCGAGGTCGCGGCGGCGCTCAAGATCCAGGAGCTGGTGAAGTTCCACACCGTCGTGCCGAACTTCTACACTTCGGTGTTCATCTTCGCGATGAACAAGAAAAAGTACGACGACCTGCCGGCCGACCTGAAGAAGGTGATGGACGCCAACACCGGCCTCGGGCTCGCCAAGGAGCTCGGCCGGACCTGGGACAACGCCGAGAAGCCGGGAGTGGAGGCCGCGCAGAAGGCCGGCAACCGCTTCAACACCATGGACGGCTCGGAGCTCGCGCGCGCCGAGGCCGCGGTGCAGCCGGTCTACGACAACTGGCTCAAGGCCGCGGCCGCCAAGGGCGCCGACGGCAAGAAGCTCCTGGACGAGGCCAAGGCGCTGATCGCCAAGTACGGCAAGACCAGCTGACGCCCCCCTAGCCGAACCCGAACCGGCCCCCGTTCCCCGGCTGCAAGCGCCGCGGGACGGGGGCCTTCGATCACCGGCGCGTTCGTATATAGTCGGCCGCGATGCAGGGGACCACGGCGGAACACTCGGCGGCCGGCCGCGCCTTGCTGGCGCTGAGCCGCGCCGTCGCCATCGCCGGCGGCCTGATCCTGACCGCGCTGACCATCTTGTCCGTGGGCAGCATCCTCGCGCGCGTGTTGCTGAGCCGGCCGCTGCCCGGCGACTTCGAGCTGGTCGAGATGGGCTGCGGCATCGCGGTGTTCGCGTTCCTGCCCTATTGCCACCTGAAGCGCGGCAACGTGATCGTCGATTTCTTCACGCTCAAGGCGTCCCAGCGCCTCAAGCTCGCGCTCGATCTCTCGGGCCACCTGATCTACCTCGCCATCGCCGCGCTGCTGGTGTGGCGCATGGCGCTGGGCGGGCTCGACCGGCTCGCGAGCCACGAAAGCACCATGATCCTCGCGATTCCGCTTTGGATAGGGTTCGTGCCGGTGACGTTGTCGCTGCTGCTGCTGATCGCGGCGCTCGCCTACACGGCTTGGCGCGACGCGGGCCTCCTCCTCGGGCGGGGCCGCGGATGAGCGGCATCGAGCTCGGCCTGATCGGGTTCTTCTCCGTCATCGGGCTCATGTTCCTGCGCATCCCGATCGGCGTGGCGATGCTCGCGGTCGGGATCCTGGGCTATTTGTGGGTCGCGGGGCCGCTGCCGCTGTTGAACCACCTGAAAAGCGCGGCCTACAGCCGCTTCTCCAACTACGAGCTGTCGGTGATCCCGCTGTTCCTGCTGATGGGCCAGTTCGCCAGCCGCGCGGGCATGAGCCGCGCGCTGTTCCGCTTCGCCGGCGTGTTCCTCGGGCACCGGCGCGGCGGCCTGGCGATGGCGGCGATCGGCGCCTGCGCGGGGTTCGGGGCGATCTGCGGCTCCTCGCTCGCCACCGCCGCCACCATGGCGCAGGTGGCGCTGCCCGAGCTGCGGCGCTTCAACTACTCGGCGCCGCTCGCCACCGGCACGCTCGCCGCCGGCGGCACGCTCGGGATTCTCATCCCGCCGTCGGTCGTGCTGGTGGTCTACGCCATCCTGACCGAGCAGAACATCGCCAAGCTGTTCCTGGCCGCGTTCCTGCCGGGCATCATCGCGACCATCGGCTACATGACGGTGATCGCGATCTACGTGCGCGCGAAGCCGGGCTCCGGCCCGGCCGTGCCGCGCGCCAGCGCGGCCGAGAAGCTCAAGAGCTTCAAGGAGGTCTGGCCGGTCGCGCTGATCTTCCTTCTCGTGATCGGCGGCATGTACCGGGGTTGGTTCACGCCGACCGAGGGCGCGGCGGTGGGCGCGTTCGGCACCGGGGTGCTCGCGCTCCTGAGCGGCGGGCTCGACCGCAAGGGGCTGGTCGAGGCGATGCTCGGCACCGCCGAATCCACGGCGATGATCTTCCTCATCCTGTTCGGCGCCGACGTGCTCAACGTGTTCCTGGCGCTGACCCAGATGCCGGTCGAGGCCGCGCGCATGATCTCGCAAAGCGGCCTGTCGCCGATGCTGGTGCTGGTCGCGATGCTGCTGCTCTATCTCGCGCTCGGCTGCGTGATGGATTCGCTGTCGATGATCCTGCTGACCATCCCGATCTTCTTTCCCATCTTCATCGGGCTCGATTTCGGCCTGCCGAAGGAGGAGGCCGCGATCTGGTTCGGGATTCTGATCCTGAGCGTGGTCGAGATCGGCCTGATCACCCCGCCGGTGGGCCTCAACGTGTTCATCATCAGCGGCCTGGCCAAGGACGTGCCGATGTACGACATCTTCCGCGGCGTCTCGGCGTTCCTGATGTCGGACCTGGTGCGCGTCGCGCTGCTGGTGCTGGTGCCGCCGATCTCCCTGGTGGCGCTGTGGGCGTTGCGCTGAGCCGCGCGCGCCCGGGAAGCGGGCGGGGCCGGAAAGGCGAACGCCCGGTCAGGGGGGGACCGGGCGTTCTCGAAGCCCCTTGCGGGACCCGGTCCCGGCAGGGGAAAGCCGGTTCCGGGCGCCGCCCGCCATTGCGGCGGACGACACTACGCGATGTAGATGGGAAGCAGGGGACCGCGAATCAATGCCCCGCCGCGGACGGCGCCATACGCGCCCTGCGTCCCGGGCATGGTTAAGGCCAAATCCGGGCGCCGGCACGACGGGGCCATCGGCCGCGGTGTGCTCGAAGCGCTGGTGGGCTATCACCTGCGCCGCGCGCAGATCGCCGTGTTCCTCGATTTCGCCGCGGCGATGGGCGCGCTGCGCCTGACGCCCGGCCAGTTCGGCGTCCTAGCGCTGATCCAGGCCAACCCGGGCATGAGTCAAAGCGCGCTGGGCCGCGCCATGGGCGTGGACCGCTCGACCGTGGTGACGGTGATCGACCGGCTCGAAGGCCGGGGCCTGGTGCGCCGGCATCCCTCGGCGACCGACGCGCGGCGCTACGCGCTGCGCCTGAGTCCGCTCGGCCTGCGCCGCTTCGCCGAGGCGCTCGCGCGCGTCCACAAGCACGAGCGGCGCGTCGCCCGGCGCTTGAGCGCCGGCGAGCGCAAGGCCCTGATGGACCTGCTGCGCCGGATGGGGTGAGGGCTTCCGGTTTCGGCCGGCTCGCCGCGTTCGAGCTGCGAAGGGCAGGGCCCGCCGATGCCGGCCGTCCCGCGCAAGCCGCGGTTCGGCCGCGTGCCTCAATTCCTCATCGCGACCCTTGCGATCGCATCCACCGCCTTGGGAATCGCCGCGGCCGGGATGTCGATGTGGGTCAGCGCCCGCATGCGCGTGTCCGACGTGATGCTGAGGCGCACGCCGTGGCGTGCGAGCTGGGCGTTGAACGCGTCGCTTTTCAAGCCCGTGCCCGCGATGTCCATGAACACGATGTTGGTCTCCACGGGATCGACCTTGATGCCCTTGATGCCGCTCAAGCCCTTGGCCAGCGCCTTGGCATTGGCGTGGTCCTCGGCCAGGCGATCGACGTGGTGGTCGAGCGCGTAGAGCCCGGCCGCCGCCATCATGCCGGCCTGGCGCATCGAGCCGCCGAGGCGCTGCTTCCAGCGCCAGCACTCCTTGATGAAGGGCTTGGGCCCCGCGAGGACCGCACCGAACGGGCAGCCCAGGCCCTTGGTCAGGTCGAGCCAGGTCGTGTCCATGCCCTTGGCGAAGTCCTTCGCCGATACGCCCGCGGCCACCACCGCATTCATCAGCCGCGCGCCGTCCATGTGCGTGGCGAGGTTGCGCCGCTTGGCCAGCGCCGCGATCTCGCGCACGGCCTTGAGCGGCCACACCGTGCCGCCGCCCAGATTCGCGGTCTGCTCGATCTCGATCAGCCGCGAACGCGGCGCGGTGTTGGCCTCGCGCCGGATCGCGCCCTCGGCCTGCTCGGCCGTGAAGATGCCGCGCTCGCCCGCGAGGCCCCGCAGCATCACGCCCGCGACGGCCGCCGCACCCCCGCCCTCCGCGTTGATCAGGTGCGAGGTGCGGTCGCAGATCACCTCGTCGCCGGGGCCGCAATGCACCGCGAGCGCGATCTGGTTGCACATGGTGCCCGAGGGCAGGAACAGCGCGTCTTCCTTGCCGAGCAGGTCGGCCACGCGCTCGATCAGCTTCGAGACCGTGGGGTCGCGCCCCTGCTGCTCGTCGCCCACCTCGGCGGCGGCGATCGCCGCGCGCATCGGCTTGGTGGGCCTGCTCTGCGTGTCGCTGTAGAGGTCGATGTCGATTCGGTCGGTCATTGGCGTGGCGTTTCCCCGCGGTTCGCGTGCTAGAGGCTCTGCCCCGCGACCAAGCGCGGCAGGTCCCCAACTAAGCCCATGGCGTGGCGCATGAACAGACGTTTCAGCGGCGGGATGCCCTGCACCGCCGTCATGCCGAGCCGCCGCGCGAGGGCGACCGGCGCGAAGTCGGTCGAGAACAGCCGGTTGAGGCCGTCGGTGACCGCGATCAGCGTCAGGTTGTCGACGCGCCGCCAGCGCTCGTAGCGCTCCAGCACCGGCGCGGAGCCGATGTCGAGGCCGAGGCGCCGTGCGTCCACCAGCGTCTCGGCCAGCGCCGCCACGTCGCGCAGGCCCAGGTTCAGGCCCTGGCCGGCGATGGGGTGGATCAGATGCGCGGCGTCGCCCACCAGCGCCAGGCGGCGGTCGACGTAGCGCTCGGCGTGCATCAGCCCCAGGGGATACGACCAGCGCCCGCCCTCGACCCGGACCTCGCCGAGCCAGCCGCCGAAGCGGCGCTCGAGCTCGGCCGAGAATTCGTCGTCGTCGAGCGCCAGGGCCGCGGGCGCGAGATCGTCGCGCTCGGTCCAGACGATCGACGAGCGGTTGCCGGCCATCGGCAGCGAGGCGAACGGGCCGGAAGGCATGAAGTGTTCGTGCGCGACGCCGCCGTGCGGGCGCGCGTGGCGCACGGTGCACACGATCCCGGTCTGCCCGTAGCGCCATTCGGCCACGCCGATGCCGGCCTCGCGCCGAAGCCGCGCGGCGCGTCCCTCCGCCGAGACCGCCAGCGCGGCGCGGATGCCGCGCCCGTCCTTGAGCCGCGCCGAAGCCGCGTGTGGCCCGCGTTCGAGCGCGCCGATTTCCGCCGGCGCGAAAATCCGCAACCCGGGCAGGTCGCGCGCGCGCGCCCACAGCGCGCGGCGCAGCACCGCGTTCTCGACGATATGCCCGAACGGCGGCGCCTCGCCGCCGCTTTTTTCGGCCACCGCCGCGCGATGATCATAGTCGAGAAACGCTGGGGAATCGGAATCGGTGATGCGGATGTCCAAAATCGGTTCAGTCTCGGCGACCAGGTCCCATACGCCGATGCCCTGCAGCACCCGCGCGGACCCCAGCGCGATCGCCGAAGCGCGGCCGTCATGCGCCGCGTCGGTCAGCCCGGCGGGATCGGCCTTGTCGACCAGCGCGACCTTGAGGCCCGCCCCGGCAAGCGCGATGCCGAGGGCGCCGCCCACGAGGCCCGCGCCCACCACCAAGACGTCGGCCGCGAACGCCGCGCCGGAAGCGGCTTGATCGCGGGCCGGCTCGCGGGCTGCGGCGCCGGCTTCGGGCGGCGGGTCGGTTGGGGCCATCGGCTGCGGTTCCTTGGACCGGGGATATGACCAAGAATCGCCCTACGCGTCGAATCTGCACATATTTTGTGCGGCGCCTGCCGCACGGGCATGGCCGGCCGGCCGGGGCCGAGCGTCGCGATAGTGGCCAACGCCGTCGAATCGGCCGGCACGGTTCTTGTATGACCGGGATGCGGGGAGCCCCGGCCGCGAGCGGCCGGGCGCCAATGCTGTCGGTAGGAGGCGGCGCGACATGAAGCTGGTCATGGCGATCATCAAGCCGTTCAAGCTCGACGAAGTGCGCGAAGCGCTGACCAAGCTTGGCATCCAGGGACTGACGGTCAGCGAGGTCAAAGGGTTCGGGCGGCAGAAGGGGCAGACCGAGATCTATCGCGGCGCCGAGTACGCGGTGAACCTGCTGCCCAAGGCGAAGATCGAGGTCGCGGTGGGGGACGAGCTGGCCGAGCGGGTGGTCGAAACCATCAAGCAAAGCGCCAGCACCGGCCGGATCGGCGACGGCAAGATTTTCGTCCTGGACCTGAAGCAGGCCGTGCGCATCCGCACCGGCGAGACCGGGTCGGAGGCCCTTTAGGGGCGAAGACCGGCCGCTAGCGCCCTTTAACGATTGGGTTTTCCGCGCCGCGCGGGTTTAAGTCCAGGCTCAGCGTCGCCGTCCAACCGTTTGCTTTTCATGGCGAATTAACGTAACTTGGGGGCGTTTTCCCGGGTCTGGAGGGGGTTCGGCCCGCGGAACCGCGTCGTTGGACGGAGGCCGTTTGCCGGACCCCATGCGCTTGACCGCGTTCCCCCTTCCTGCCTCGCACGCCGGGGCCTGAGCCATGGCCGCCCATGCCACGGCCGCGCGCGGCGGGTTCCTGCCCCACGGAACCACGGCGTTCGTGCGCCGGCGCGTGCGCGAGGCCGCCGGCATGGCGCTGGTGTTCGGCGCCCTAGCGATTCTCGCCACCCTGGTCAGCTACCGCCCGAGCGACCCGTCGCTCAACACCGCGACGATCGGCGCGGCGAAGAATTTCCTCGGGCTTCCCGGCGCCTACCTCGCCGACCTGATGCTGCAGAGCTTCGGCGCCGCCGCGGGGCTTCTGGCCCTGGTCCCCGCGGCCTGGGGCTGGCGGCTGATCGTGCACCGCCCGCCGCCCGCGGCCTGGCCGCGCCTGGTCCTGCTCGCCCCCGCCATGATGCTGGCCGCGCTCGCCGCCACGGGCCTTGCCCTGCCGCCGCGCTGGCCGATCCCCGCCGGCCTGGGCGGCGCGGCCGGGCGCTTGATGATCGCCGGCCTCGATCACCTGATCGGGCCCTGGGCGGTCGCGGTGACGCTGCCGATGATCTGCATCTTCGCGGGCGTCATCGCCGCACCCCTGCTCGCGGTCGCCCTGGGCTGGACGCTGCGCGAGATGGCCTGGCCGTTCCGGTTCGCGTGGACGTGCCTGGGATGGATCTGGGCGGCGTCGAAGTTCGTCGCGCGCGCCTTCGCGCCGGGACCCGGGGTCGAGCGCGCCGAGCCTGCCGCCCGCGCGCCCGCGAGCCGCAGGCTCGCGGCAAGGCGCGAGGACACCGACCCCCTGCCCGCGACGCGCCCGACGGTTCCCGCGCCATCCGGCGGGACGAGCGGCCTGTTCTTCGGTTTGTTCCAGCGCCGATCCGCGCGCGTCGAGCCCACGCTGTTCGACGACGACCGCGGCCCGGTCGAGCCGCGCTTCGACGACGCGCCCCATTCGCCCCATGCACCGCGCGCGCCGCGCGAGCCGCTGGTAGCACCCCGGGCGCAGCGTCCGCAGCCCGGCAAGAAGGCCCAGGCCGCCAAGCAGCGCCGCCTCGACCTCGGCGACGACGCCGGGTTCCGCCTGCCCGCGCTCGACCTCTTGAGCCCGCCGCCGGCCCTCCCGCGCGGCCACAGCACGATCAGCGAAGAGGCCTTGCAGCAGAATGCGCGCCTGCTGGAGACCGTGCTCAAGGACTTCGGCGTCAACGGCCAGATCGTGAAGGTGCGGCCGGGCCCGGTGGTGACGATGTACGAGCTCGAGCCCGCGCCGGGCACCAAGACCAGCCGCGTGATCGGCCTCAGCGACGACATCGCCCGCTCGATGAGCGCGGTCAGCGTGCGCGTGGCCGTGGTGCCGGGGCAGAACACCATCGGCATCGAGCTGCCGAACGCGCGGCGCGACGTGGTGTACCTGCGCGAGCTGCTGGCCTCCGACGCCTACGAGCGCGCCGGCGCCAAGCTGGCGCTGGTCCTGGGCAAGGACATCGGCGGCGGCCCGGTGATCGTGGACCTGGCGCGCATGCCGCACCTGCTGGTCGCGGGCACCACGGGCTCGGGCAAGTCGGTGGCGGTCAACGCCATGATCCTGTCGCTGCTCTACCGCCTGCCGCCCGACCAGTGCCGCTTCATCATGATCGACCCGAAGATGCTGGAGCTGTCGGTGTACGACGGCATTCCGCACCTGCTGCACCCCGTGGTGACCGACCCGCGCAAGGCCGTGGTGGCGCTGAAATGGACCGTGCGCGAGATGGAGAACCGCTACCGCAGCATGGCGAAGCTGGGCGTGCGCAACGTCGAGGGCTTCAACGCCAGGCTCGCCGAGGCGCGCGCCAAGGGCGAGGTGCTGCTGCGCAAGGTGCAGACCGGCTTCGACGCTGACACCGGCAAGCCGGTGTTCGAGGACCAGCCGCTGGACACCACCCCCCTGCCCTACATCGTGGTGGTGGTCGACGAGATGGCCGACCTGATGCTGGTGGCGGGCAAGGACATCGAGGCCGCGATCCAGCGCCTGGCCCAGATGGCGCGCGCCGCGGGCATCCACATCGTCATGGCCACCCAGCGCCCCTCGGTGGACGTGGTGACCGGCACCATCAAGGCCAATTTCCCCACCCGGATCAGCTTCCACGTCACGTCCAAGATCGACAGCCGCACCATCCTGGGCGAGCAGGGGGCGGAGCAGTTGCTAGGCCAGGGCGACATGTTGTACATGAGCACGGGTGGCCGCATCTCCAGGGTGCACGGCCCGTTCGTGCACGACGACGAAGTAGAGCAGGTGGTGGCGTTCCTGAAGAACCAGGGCGAGCCCACCTACCTGGACGCGATCACCGAGGAAGAGGACGAGGCGCCGGCCGGCGCCCTGGCCGGCGGCAACGGCGAGGCGGGCGACGACCTGTACGACCAGGCGGTGGCGTTGGTTCAGCGCGAGCGCAAGGCGTCCACCAGCTTCGTGCAGCGCCACCTGCAGATCGGCTACAACCGCGCCGCGCGGCTGATCGAGCGCATGGAGGCCGAGGGCGTGGTGAGCCAGGCCAACCATGTCGGCAAACGCGAGGTGCTTGGCCGCGGCGCGGAGGACTGAAGGTTCGGACAACGGCTGCCCCTTGGGTTGGGTTGGGGGCGATGATGGGGATCGAGAAGCGATGACCGAGGATAAGAACGAGCGGACTTCCGGCGCTTTCCCGCGCCGGCGGATGGTGCAGGGCTTGGCGTGGTCGCTGGGCGCGCTGGCGCTGGGGCCGACACTGCCGGGCCTGTTGCGCGCGGCCGCCGCCGCGGCGCCGACCGACGCCGACAAGCGCGACCTCGGGCGCATCGAGGACTATTTCAACGGCATCACCACGCTGCAGGCCCGGTTCCTGCAACTGTCGCCCAACGGGCGCACCGCCGAGGGCAACCTTTATATCTCCAGGCCCGGGCGCCTGCGCTTCGAGTACGACCCGCCGGTGCCCTACCTGCTGATCTCCGACGGCACGCAGGTGATCTTCTACGACAAGGAGCTGGACACGCCGACCTACGTGTCGCTGAGCTCCACGCCGCTGGAATTCTTCCTGGGGCCGACGGTGAAGCTGTCGGGCCTGGTGACCGTGACCAACGTCGAGCGGCGGCCCGGCATCCTGCGCATCACGCTGGTGCAGACCTCGAGCCCGAAGGACGGGCAGGTGATCATCACCTTCACCGAGCGGCCGGTCGAGGTGAAGAAGTGGGCGCTGGTGGATTCCAAGGGCACCACGGTCGAGGTCGCGATCTTCGACCCGCGGCTCGGCATCAAGCTCGACCCCAAGCTGTTCGTGTTCGACAACAAGAAGATCATCGACCAGAAGAACCGCCAGTCGAACTGAGCGCGCGGGCGGCAACGCCGCCCGTCACCGGATTACCCGCCGGCAGCGCGCTGCCGGTACAAGGGCCGCGCCGCACGGTGCGGCCCCTTGCCGTTTCGGTCGCTCTTACGCCATCTCGCTCTGATCGGTCCCCCCTCCCCTCGAGGGAGGGGGATAGGGGGAGGGGGCAGGCCGCGGACCACGGGGACGACGGCGCGGTGGTTGCGCCCGATGAGGCCAAGGCCTTCTCGACTCATCGAAGCATCGTTATTTCCACGAAACAGTGAACCATAGCGAAAAAAATCCGCGCCGCGGTTCGTACCAACACAATCGAGACCTTCCGTTCGACTCCAACAAATCTGTTCAAGTAGCGCGCTGCCGCGCGCGACCCCCTCCCCCTGCCCCCCTCCCGCGAGGGGAGGGGGGGACCGATTTTTCGTGTGCCGCGGCCGGCGGTTAATCGCCGCCCGCCCGCCGCTACCCCGCGAACGGCCGCGCGATCAGGCGCGCGGCGCCGGCTTCCTCCTCGCCCTCGACGCCGATTTCCATCAGCGGGTCGCGCGGTCCCGTGCCGGAGCCGCCTCGGCGGCGTCCCTTGCGGCTCGGCACGCCGCGAGTTGGACGCAGCGGGACGAAAATGACAATGATGTCGGCATCGTTTCCTTGCTCGACGAGGCGATGCGCGATGCTGATCGAACGGGCCGACTTCGCCGACCTGGACGCGCTCGCGCGGCACCGCCAGGCGTGCTGGGAGCGCCAGCGCGAGTACCTCCTTGCCCGCTCGACCATGCTGCGCCGGGCCTGGGCCGGCGCGGAACCGCCGCGGCGCCTCGAAGGCCTCGCGGACTTGCCCCTTGCCGACAAGGAAATGCTGCGGGAAAGCCAGCGCGCCGATCCGCCCTTCGGCGGCTATCTGGCCGCGCCGCCGACCGCCGTGGCGCGCATCCACCGCACCTCGGGCACCACCGGCGCGGCGATGAACCTTGCGCTCTCCGCCAAGGATGCTTTCGAAACCGCCATGGTCGGCGCGCGCGCGCAAGCCGCGTCCGGACTCGGTCCCGGCCATCGCGTCGCGCACTGCCTCAACTACCGGCTGTGGATGGGCGGATTTACCGATCACACCACCCTGGAAGCCACGGGAGCCGCGGTGGTTCCGTTCGGCGTCGGCGATTCCGAGCTGCTGATCCGCACCATCCGCGAGCTGGGGGTGACGGCGATCTCCTGCACCCCTTCGTACCCGGCGGTGCTCGAGCGCGCGATCGCCGAACGCTTCGCCGGTCTGCGGCCGCGCGATCTCGGCCTGCGCCTGGGGCTGTTCGGCGGCGAGGCCGGGTTGGACGACCCGGATTTCCGCCGCCGCCTGGAAGACGCCTGGGGCTGGAAAGCGCGCAACGCCAACTACGGCGTGTCCGACGTCTTCTGCAATTTCGCGGGGCAGACCGAATTCGACGACGATTTGCATTTCGTGGCGCTGGACGTCCTGCACCCCGAGCTGATCGCGCCGGAAACCCGCGCCGTCCTGCCCTGGCGCGAAGGCGAGCGCGGCGAGCTCGTGCTGACCCATGTCGACCGCGAGTGCCAGCCGCTGGTGCGCTTCCGCACCGGCGACATCGTCGCCCTGACCGGGACCGGCCGCGCCGCTTGCGGCCGCACGGCGCCCCGTTTCCGCGTCGTCGGCCGCAGCGACGACATGGTCGTCGTGCGCGGCATCAACGCCTTTCCGACCCAGGTCGCGGCGGTGATCAACCGGCACGACGGACTTTCCGGAGAGTATCGCATCGTGCTGAGCGGCCCGGGCCCGTACGACTGGCTGCCGGTGGAAGCGGAGCTGGCGGAGCCGCTCGCCGACGCGGGGCCGCCGGCGCTTGCGGAGGCGATCGCGGCGGCGATCAAGCGCGAGCTCGGGATGACGGCGCGCGTGACCCTTCTGCCCTTCGGCGCGCTTCCGCGCACCGAAGGCAAGACCCGCCGCGTCGTCAGAAAGGATCGGCAATGACTGGAACGGTCTTGACGGAAGACGCCGGCGACGGCGTGCGCGTGGTGACGCTGAACCGGCCGCGACGGCTCAACGCGATCGTGCCGGAGCTGCTGGACGACCTGGTCTCCGCGCTGCGGGCGGCCGACCGCGACCCGGGCATTCGCGCGGTCGTGCTTACCGGCAAGGGCCGCGCCTTTTGCTCGGGCGACGACCTGAAGGAATTCGGTTCGCAATCGAAGGACGAAGCGGCGACGCGCGCCTATATCGAGCGCATCCAGGACGTCACGCGGGCCTTGGTGCTGGGCGACACGCCGGTCGTCGGCGCCGTCCGCGGCTGGGCGGTGGGCGGCGGGCTCGAGTGGGTCGTCAACTGCGACTTCGCGATCGCGGCGGAAGGATCGCGGTTCTTCTTTCCCGAGACGTCCTGGGGCGTTTTCGTCACCGGCGGGGTCACGGAGCTGCTGCCGCGCCTGGTCGGGCTGCAGCGGGCGCGCGAGCTGATCATGCTCGGCGAGCGCTTCGACGCCGCGCAGGCGCAGGCCTGGGGGCTGGTTTGGAAGGTGGTGCCCGACGCCGAACTGATGCCCGCGGCCCTCGCTCTCGCCCGCCGCATCGCCGCCCTGCCGCCGGCTCCCGTGCGCGCGCTGCGGCGGATCCTCGCCCGCCGCGCCGGCGGAGGGCTGGATTCGGCCATGGCCGCCGAAACCGAAGCCACCATCGGCGGATTCCTGGACCCCGATTCCGCGAAGCGGATATCCACGTTCCGGTAGCCTTCAGGCCTTCAGGACCGGAACGGCCGCGCGATCAGGCGGGCGGCGCCGGCCTCTTCCTCGCCTTCCACGCCGATCTCCATCATGGGGTCGCGCGGCGTTGGGCTGCGCGTCCTGAACAGCGGGTCCCAGAGGCTCAGGAGCGTCGCGTAGTTGGAATCGGTGTCGCGCCGCGCCCGGCGGTGATGCACCCAATGGATCGCGGGCGTGACCACGGCGAGCTTCAACGCGCGCTCGAACCCGGGCGCAAGCCGGAGGTTCGAGTGGTGGAAAATCGCGACGACGAGCAACAGCGCCTCGAATGCGAGCACGGAAGAGAGCGGAACCGCCAGGGCCGCGACCACCGCCGCCCGCGCGAGCGCCGACAGCAGCACCTCGCCGAAATGGAAGCGCAGCGCCGTCGAGGTGTCGAGGAAGCGGTCGAGGTGGTGCACGCGGTGGAAGCGCCACAGGAACGGCACCTCGTGGTTGGCGCGGTGCCACCAGTAGATCAGGAAATCCAGCAGCACGAGGTCGAGCAGAAGCCCCGGCGCGCCCGCCCACCACGCCGGGCGCCACTGCGGCGCGGCCGAGGCGGCCCAGGCCGTCAGCGGCAGCACGATCAAAGGCGACAGGCCGACGTTCAGCGCCCACAAGACGAAATTCCGCGCGATCCGGCGCCAGCCCGCACGGTCCCAGGGTCCGGCGCCGGGCCAGCGCGCCCAGGGAACCAGCCGTTCCGCCAGGAACAGGCCCGCAAGCCATGCGCCCACGGCAACGCTTTTCCAGGCCAGAAGCGCTTGCAGGGACAGGTCCATCGCGGCAGAAGATAGCCGACGCAGCGGCGGCGAGACAGCCGCCCCGGAGATTCGGCGCCATGACCCAGTTCTCCCCCGCCCTGCCCGTGGTCGGCCTGCCCGCCTGCATGCGCGCGGGCGAGCACACCCGGTTCCACGGCGTGGGCGAGAAATACGTGACCGCCGTGGCCGAGGGCGCGCGGGCGCTGCCGGTGCTGCTGCCGGCGATCGGCGACCGCGAGGACATGGACGGCCTGCTCGCGCGCCTCGACGGCCTGTTGTTCACCGGCAGCCCGTCGAACGTGGAGCCGCACCGCTACGGCGGGCCCGAGAGCGCGCCCGGCACGCTGCACGACGCGGCGCGCGACGCCACGACGCTGCCGCTGATCCGCCGCGCCATCGCGCTAGGCGTGCCGATCTTCTGCATCTGCCGCGGCATCCAGGAGCTGAACGTGGCGCTGGGCGGGAGTCTGCATCAGCGCGTGCACGAGCTGCCGGGCAGGCTCGACCACCGCTCGGACAAGAGCGTGCCGCCGGAGGAGCGCTACCGCGCGGCGCACCCCATAGGCCTGCCCGCGGGCGGCTACCTGCGCCAGCTCAACGCCGGCGCGGCCGAGGCGATGGTGAACTCGCTGCACGCCCAGGGCATCGACCGCCTGGCGCCGGGCCTCGCGGTCGAGGCGACGGCGCCGGACGGGCTGATCGAGGCGGTGCGCGTGCAGGACGCCCCGGCTTTCGCGCTGGGCGTGCAGTGGCACCCCGAGCACGCGCTGTCGCTGCGGTGGCCGCTGTCGCGCGCGATGTTCGCCGCGTTCGGCCGCGCCGTCGCCGAGCGCGCGGCGGCCAGGCGCGCGCCGGCGCCGGTGCTGGCGGCGCAGTAGGACGTGAATCGGCTGAGCCTGACGGGGAACCGGGCCCCATGGCCGGCCCCGGGGCCTGGGCTTGCCGGCGGGGCCATCGGCGTTCGCGGGCGCACCCTTCACGCCAAGCAAAAGGCCCGCCGGTCTCCCGGCGGGCCTTCGCGTCGACTTCGGTCGGCGCGTAGGACTTAGAAGTCCATCCCGCCCATGCCGCCGCCGCCCGGCATCGGGGCCGCGGCCTTCTTCTCCGGCTTCTCGGCCACCATCGCCTCGGTCGTGACCAAGAGGCCCGCGACCGACGCCGCGTTCTGCAGCGCCACGCGCACCACCTTGGTCGGGTCGATGATGCCGGTCTTCACCAGGTCGGCGTATTCCGCCTTCTGCGCGTCGAAGCCCCAGTTGGCGTCCTTCGACTCTAAGAGCTTGCCGACCACGATCGAGCCGTCGACTCCGGCGTTCTCCGCGATCTGGCGCGCCGGCCACTGGATCGCTTTGCGCACGATGTCGACGCCCATGCGCTGGTCGTCGTTCGCGGGCTTGACCTTCTCCAGCGCCTTGATGGCGTAGACGAGTGCCGCGCCGCCGCCGGCGACGATGCCCTCTTCCACCGCCGCGCGCGTGGCGTGCATCGCGTCGTCCACGCGGTCCTTGCGCTCCTTGACCTCGATCTCGGTCGCCCCGCCCACGCGGATCACCGCCACGCCGCCGGCCAGCTTCGCCAGCCGCTCCTGCAGCTTCTCCTTGTCGTAGTCCGACGTGGTCTCCTCGATCTGCTGGCGGATCTGGGTGCAGCGCGCCTCGATGTCCTTCTTCTTGCCCGCGCCGTCCACGATGGTCGTGTTCTCTTTCTCGATCACGATCTTCTTCGCGGTGCCCAGCATGTCGATGGTGACGTTCTCGAGCTTGATGCCCAGGTCCTCGCTGATCACCTGGCCGTTGGTCAGGCACGCGATGTCCTCGAGCATCGCCTTGCGCCGGTCGCCGAAGCCGGGCG